>Ga0256405_10000077_pt1 | contig 283350 bp, 245 predicted proteins | sample RumenRJG_02DNA_FD_189096 | JGI IMG/M metagenome (GOLD analysis project Ga0256405, IMG submission 189096) | Bovine rumen microbial communities from Lethbridge, Alberta, Canada - RJG_02 | ecosystem: Host-associated > Mammals > Digestive system > Stomach > Rumen | place: Canada: Alberta...
ATGAAGGCAGCCAGCAGCATGCACAGCAGGCAGCAGACCAGGCACAGCAGTACGGCCAGCAGGCATATGATGCAGGTCAGCAGTATGCACAGCAGGCAGCAGACCAGACACAGCAGTACGGCCAGCAGGCATATGATCAGGGTCAGCAGTATGCACAGCAGACAGCAGACCAGGGACAGCAGTACGGCCAGCAGGCATATGACCAGGGACAGCAGTACAGCCAGCAGGCATATGACCAGGGACAGCAGTACAGCCAGCAGGCATATGATGCAGGTCAGCAGTACGCACAGCAGGCAGCAGATGCAGGACAGAAAGCCGCTGATACAGTGCAGCAGTATGGTCAGGAAAGTGCAGCACCAAAGAGTTCAGGTATGCAATTTAATAATCAGAGCAGCAGTGGTATGCAGAGTTCAGGAATGAAATATGATGAACCTCAGTATAATCAGCCTCAGAATTACGGCCAGCCTGCATTTAATACAACGACACCGACAGCTCCGGAGACACCGGCAGGAGGTTCCTCGGGCGGCGGTCCGAAGAAACCACTGAACAAAGGCATTATTATAGGTGCTATCGCCGGAGTCGCAGTCATTGCGGCAGTGCTTCTGATATTTGTATTTGATGTATTCGGCCTTAGAGGCGGAAAGCCGGAAGATGCAGCCGAGAAATTCGTAAAGGCTTATTCGGAACTTGATGCAAAGGGCATGGTTGAAACTATGGTTCCTGAAGCACAGAAGTATATCAGTGAGATGGGACTCGGTGGTTCCGTTGAGGATATTCAGAGCTCTTTTGATATGCTGAAGGGCTTCGGCGTTACATTTACCGATACAAAGATCGGTACGGCTGAAAAGATGGATCTGGATGAGGCAAAAGCATATCTGAAGGATAATTTCAGTATCGATATTGAAGCTAAGGATGCAGCAAAGGTTAAATGTTCCATGAATATGCATATGGAATTCATGGGAGAATCTGCAGACGAGCCTATGGAGTTTATCCTTACAGTTGTTAAGCAGGGCAGCAAATGGTATGTTGCAGGCTTTGAAGAAGTAGGCGGCGGAGATGAGTTCCCTCTTGACGGAGATGACGGAACAACTCAGGCTACGACTGAGGATATAGCTCAGAATACAGAAGATAATACTGAGGATAATACAGAGGCATCTACAGAGGATGCAGGAAATACCGAAGCAAGTACAGAGGCAGCTCCTGTATTTTCAGGCGACGGACTTGATGCAACTCTCTGGCTCTGGGGATTCGATCAGAATACCTGGACATATAAGGAAGATAAGTATACCGATAAGGAAAAGCAGTCTACTTTGACAATACGTATTCCTAAGGAAGACGATGCTGAAAAGGATAAGGTTTCAATACTTGTTGATGCAAAGATAACTGATCCATATCTTTTCAGAGAAGATCTGTATAAATTCGGTATCGATTATCATGATTATGTAGACGGTAAAGTTCCGACAGTTAAGGTCGGCGGAGTAGACTTCATAAAGAACGAGAATGGTACAGAATATATAGCTCGTCTTGAAGGTGCAAAAGAAACAATCAATATCAAGGTAAGAGGAGATTTTGAAGATGCAGCTGTACAGCCTGCACTTGATAGCCTCGCATTTAAGGTTACCGATATCGGTAACGTAGACGGACCTTGGTATTGGGAAGGAACACCTTTTGATACAGAAGATCTGTCCGGAACAGTCGGAAGCTACACTGTTAATGCTAAATTCTTCAAAATGTCGGATCCGCTTATAACTCATGATGTATTTAATCACCGGATAGTTTATGCGGACAGCAGCATCTATCTTATGAATGAAGAGAGTGTAATCCGCAAGTATTCGATAGGTGAGACAGGTATAGAGCTTGCAGCCGAATATCCGCTCACTGATAAGTATAAAAATATCGTAGCAACAGAAGACGGAAGAATTTTCCTTTCAGGAAATGCAAAATCACTTGTTGAGTGGAAAGACGGTGAGATTGTAAAGGAATACAGCGGTACAGGAAAAAATGTTATTATGGCACCTGACGGAACATGGGGTCTGTCCGATTGTTACATGGGTGATAAGGTAAACAAGATCACTATCTCCGGTGACAGCTATGAGACAACACCGATGCAGCTTGCAGAGGTCGGATCGATCGCACATCTTAATATAAGCAACGATCATATCTTCGCATGTGGAAGCTCGGCAGATAAGGAAGAGAAGGGCCATAAAGTATTCGTATATGATACAGACGGTAATTTACAGGTTACTCTTCAGGGAGATGATGATTTGACACTCGGTTCCATAACATTTGTTTTCGATACAGACAACGGATACATGGCTATGGATGGAAATATGAGAAAGATTGTTTACTGGGATAAGGACGGAAACAGAATCGGTTATCTCGAAGACAGTGACCTTTTCGGAACAGATTATCCGTGGTTTGCAGATTCCTACATAACAGCTGACGGAACCATGTATACGGTAATGACCGAAGAGCGTGATGACAAGTCTGCAAAGGAAGTGCTTGTATATATGATGAGCGGTTTCTAAACATTTTGAACATATAAAAAATCGTCATTATGACGAAAAAAATGCGGTTTGTTAACAAAATCTTAATATTTTTTGTTTACAAATCCACAAAATGTGTTATAATTACAAGGATTATGGGTTTTTATAGCCTGTAATCCTTGTAATATTTTAAACAGAGGAAGACTGTAAAGATGGAACAATACGCTATAAAGGGTGGCATTCATCTTGAGGGAGAAGTCGTTATAGGCGGAGCCAAGAACGCTGCACTCGGAATACTTGCTGCAGCTATAATGACCGAAGATGAGTGTACCATTGAGAATGTGCCATACGTTTCAGATACGATCACACTTCTGAAAGCTATCGAGAATATCGGTGCTTCGGTTAAATACATAGACAGACATACGGTTGTAATTTGCGGTAAGGGAATCAGAGGGGATGAAGGACTTTCTGTAGATGATGAGTTCATCAGAAAGATCAGAGCTTCTTACTACCTTATCGGTGCACTTCTCGGAAGATTCAAGTATGCAGATGTTGCTCTCCCGGGAGGATGCGATATCGGTGCAAGACCTATAGATCTTCATATCAAGGGATTCAACAAGCTGGGAGCTACAACAGAGATAGTTGCCGGCGGTAAGATTGTAGCTAAGGCTGAAAAGCTGAGCGGCGCACACATTTACCTTGATACAGTTTCTGTAGGAGCTACCATAAATATAATGCTCGCGGCAGCTCTTTCCGAAGGAAAGACTACTATCGAGAATGCAGCTAAGGAACCACATATAGTTGATGTGGCAAACTTCTTAAATACCATGGGCGCTAACATAAAGGGCGCCGGTACTGATGTGATCAGAGTCCGCGGAGTTGAGAGACTTCACGGTGCAGAATATTCGATCATTCCGGATCAGATAGAAGCAGGTACGTTCATGGCAATGGCTGTGGCTACCAGGGGAAATGTACTTATAAAGAATGTCATCCCTAAGCATCTTGAGGCAATCTCATCCAAGCTTATTGAGATGGGTGCAAATGTTATCGAGTATGATGATTCGGTAAGAGTCATGGCAGACGGTGAGCTTAAGGCTACACAGATAAAGACTCTTCCGTATCCGGGATTCCCTACAGATATGCAGGCACAGATGGCAACAGTTCTCGGAATTGCTACGGGAACAAGCCTTGTTACCGAGAGTATCTTTGAGAATCGTTTCAGATATGTATCTGAGCTTGCCAGAATGGGAGCAAAGATCAGAGTAGAGAACAACACAGCGATCATTTCCGGCGTCAGCAAGTATACCGGTGCAAGGATCACTACATCGGATCTCAGAGCAGGTGCGGCACTTGTTATTGCAGCGCTTGCGGCAGAGGGCTACAGTACCATTGATGAGATTCAGTATATAAAGCGTGGATATGAAGATTTCGATGCAAAGGTTCGTATGCTCGGCGGTCATATGCAGATCATTGACTCGGACAGAGATATGCAGAAATTTAAACTTCGCGTAGGATAAAATAAATTCTTGTTTGAATCGTAACAAATATGTATAATGTCGGGTAGACGGGCCGTCTGCCCGATTTTATTTTTTATCGGATTTCGGATATCATTAGTCCGTTATCAGAGGGGAGTGTAAAGAAATGGCAAAGAAACCTTATTACATTACGACTGCGATTGCGTATGCTTCAGGTAAGCCTCATATAGGTAATACCTATGAGATCGTACTTGCGGACAGTATAGCAAGGTACAAAAGATTCATCGGTTATGACGTAAGATTCCAGACAGGAACCGATGAGCATGGACAGAAGATTGAGACAAAGGCTTTTGAAAGTCTTTCGACACCACAGGAATTCGTTGATGAGAAGGCCGGTGAGATCAAGAGGATCTGGGATCTGATGAATACATCTTACGATAAGTTCATCAGAACAACGGATGAGGATCATGTGATCCAGATTCAGAAGATTTTCAAGAAGCTTTATGATAAGGGCGACATTTATAAGAGTGAGTATGAAGGACTCTACTGTACTCCGTGTGAGTCGTTCTGGACAAGTGCACAGCTGGTTGACGGCTGTTGTCCTGACTGCGGCCGCCCGGTTTCTCCTGCAAAGGAGGAGGCTTACTTCTTCAAGATGAGTAAGTATGCTGACAGACTTATAAAGTATATAGAGGATAATCCGGAGTTTATTCAGCCGGAATCAAGAAAGAATGAGATGATCAACACATTCCTGAAGCCGGGTCTCCAGGATCTGTGTGTTTCAAGAACATCATTTAAGTGGGGAATCCCGGTTGATTTCGATCCGAAGCACGTAGTATATGTATGGATCGATGCACTCAGCAACTATATCACCGGTCTCGGTTATGATGTTGACGGTAATTCCGATCCGATGTTTGAAAAGTATTGGCCATGTGACCTTCACCTTATCGGAAAGGATATCCTGAGATTCCATACAATTTACTGGCCGATTATGCTTATGGCACTTGATGTTCCGCTTCCTAAGCAGGTATTTGGTCACCCGTGGCTTATCCAGAGCGACGGAAAGATGAGTAAGTCCAGAGGAAATGTAATCTATGCCGACGATATGGTAGACTATTTCGGCGTTGATGCAGTAAGATATTTCCTCCTTCATGAGATGCCATTCGAGAATGACGGAGTTATCTCATGGGAGCTTATGATCGAAAGATTCAATTCCGATCTTGCAAATGTTCTCGGTAATCTTGTCAATAGAACCATATCAATGAGCAACAAGTATTTCGGTGGTGTGGTTGAAAATAAAAATGTGGTCGAGCCGGTAGATGAGGACCTGAAGAAGGTTGTTATCGATACAAGACTTAAGGTTAATAAGTTTATGGACAGTCTCAGGGTTGCTGATGCGATCACAGAGATCTGGAACCTTTTCAAGAGATGTAACAAGTATATAGATGAGACACTTCCTTGGGCACTTGCAAAGGATGAGTCACAGGCAGACAGACTGAGAACAGTTCTTTACAACCTTGTAGAGAGTATTTCAATCGGAGCTACTCTGCTTGAGTCATTCCTTCCGGATACAAGCAAGAGAATACTTGAGCAGCTCGGAACCGAGAAGCGTTCGGTTATCGATCTCGGACAGTTCGGACTTTATCCTTCGGGAAATAAGGTAACGGATTCTCCTGAGATTCTGTTCCAGAGAATAGATGAGAATCAGATGCTTGAAGAGCTTGCAAAGAGATTTCCTCCGAAGGAGGAAGTAACTGAAGAGCCGAAGAAGCAGAAGAAAGAAGAGGATGACAAGAAGGAGCCGGCTACGGTTGACAGTCTTGTTAAAGAACAGATCACTATCGATGACTTTGATAAGCTGCAGCTTCAGATAGGTGAGATCGTTGCCTGCGAAGAGGTTCCGAAGTCAAAGAAGCTTCTTTGTTCACAGGTTAAGGTTGCAGGACGTACTCTGCAGATCGTATCGGGTATCAAGAATTTCTATACACCTGATGTCATGGTAGGAAAGAAGGTTGTTGTTATCACAAATCTTAAGCCTGCCAAGCTTGCGGGAATTCTTTCAGAAGGAATGCTTCTGTGTGCTGAGGACGAGGAAGGCAATCTTGCTCTCCTTACAGCAGAGAAGGATATGCCTGCAGGTTCTATGATAAGTTAGAATTATAAAGAACGATATTATTATGTATTTAACGGGCATCCGTCATATGGCGGGTGCCCGCTTTTTGCTTTATAGGCAGGATGTATTTTAACAAAGCAGAGAAAGTCTGTTAAGGACTCGGACGGAATGGATTGTTACTTCGGTGAGACTTCACTTTAATGCGTATATATGATATAATAACTAACGGTGTGCCAAGCTCAGGCAGCCGCTATTTTCTGAGCATAGGCAGCCGTTGTAAAATAGAATTCTCAGGGAAGGGGAAAGAAAGGGAAATCTATTAGCGCCGGGCCCATACAAGGGGTGACGAGGTTGACAGTGGTCGAAAGACTCGGCGGATGCTGTCACGGATTCGGGTGATCCGTATAGGGAGAAGAAAAAGCGGAATAAAAACCGTAACAGAGACTTCCTTGACACTCGCAAAATAAACAGAAAGTGAGATTTATATATATGAGAGTAGTAATTCAGGAAAACTACGATAAGATGTGTAAATGGGCTGCTGATTATATAGCAGCAAAGATAAAGAATCATAAGGAAGATCGTCCGTTCGTACTCGGCCTTCCTACAGGCTCATCTCCTATCGGAGTATATAAAGAGCTTGCACGTCAGAATCAGGCAGGAGAGCTTTCATTTGCAAATGTTGTTACATTTAACATGGACGAATATCTCGGTCTTCCTAAGGATCATGATCAGAGCTACTGGTATTTCATGCATGATAATTTCTTTAATCATCTTGTAGATATGAAGCCGGAAAATATCAATATTCTTAATGGTATGACAGATGATCCTGAAGGTGAGTGTGCGCGTTATGAGGAGAAGATTGCTTCTTACGGCGGAATCGACCTCTTCATGGGAGGTATCGGTGTTGATGGACATATCGCTTTCAATGAGCCTTTTACATCACTTGCTTCACGCACGGGTGTAAGAGATCTTACAACAGATACACGTATTGTAAATTCCAGATTCTTCGGAAATGATCCGGAGAAGGTTCCTTCACAGGCTCTTTCAGTCGGTGTAGGTACAGTTACTGATTCCAAGGAAGTTCTTATCCTTATCAACGGTCATAACAAGGCGCGTGCTCTTGCAGCAACTGTTGAAGGAAATGTAAGCCATAAGTGGACCTGCAGTGCACTTCAGATGCATAACGGTGCTATCATCGCTTGTGACGAAGCTGCATGCGGAGAGCTTACTGTAGATACATATAAGTATTTCCTTGATATTGAAAAGAAAGAGAGGCTGTAAACCATGTATACGATTTCAGACCTTTACGACCTGGATCATACTCTGGCCAAGGACTACCTTGCGGGCTTCACTTATCCATGGGAAGCGCTTAAGGGTATTAAAGATTTTATTCTTTCCCTTGGTCCTACACTCGGTGATGATTATGAAGAAATATCAGAGAATGTCTGGGTTCATAAAACAGCAACAGTATTTCCGTCAGCTTATCTCGGAGCACCGTGTATAATCGGACCGAATACTGAAGTAAGACATGGAGCATTTATCCGCGGTTCGGCCCTGGTCGGTGCTGACTGCGTAGTAGGAAACAGTGTAGAGCTGAAAAATGTAATTCTTTTTGATCATGTTCAGACTCCTCACTATAATTATGTTGGCGATTCCATACTCGGATATTTCAGCCATATGGGTGCCGGAAGCATTACAAGTAACGTTAAGAGCGACAAGAAACTTGTTGTTGTACATAACGGTACAGAGCAGATGGAGACAGGCATCAAAAAGTTCGGCGCAATGCTGGGCGATTACGTAGAGGTTGGATGCAACGCAGTATGTAATCCGGGAACTGTTATCGGACGTCATTCAAATGTATATCCTACTTCCTGCGTAAGAGGAGTTGTTCCGGAAAACTCAATCTGGAAGAATAACGGCGAGATAATTCACAAGGAGGAAAGATAACATGGGAAAGTATTTCGGAACAGACGGTTTCAGAGGCGAGGCTAACAAGGATTTAACATTCGAGCATGCCGTAAAGATCGGACGTTTTCTTGGATGGTATTATGGTAAGAGACTGGATAAGAAAGCTAAGGTTGTAATCGGTAAAGATACAAGAAGAAGTTCATATATGTTTGAGTATGCACTTTGTACAGGTCTTATGGCCAGCGGTGCAGATGCTTATATCATGCATGTTACAACAACACCTTCGGTTGCATATATTGCAAGAGTAGATGACTTTGACTGCGGTATTATGATCTCTGCATCACACAATCCGTATTATGATAACGGAATCAAGCTTCTTAACGGAAACGGTGAGAAGATGGATGAGGAGACTATCCTTAAGGTTGAAGAATATATCGACGGCGATCTTGAGGTTCCGGTAGCATCCAAGGATGAAATCGGACGTACAGTTGATTATTCCGAAGGACGTAACCGTTATATCGGTTATCTTATATCAATGAGCAAGTACAGCTTTAAGGATATTAAGGTTGGTCTTGATGTTGCAAACGGTGCTGCATGGCAGATAGCTAAGTCTGTTTTTGATGCACTCGGAGCAAAGACATATGTTATGAATAACGAACCAGACGGTTATAATATCAATACAGACTGCGGTTCTACTCATATAGAGCATCTTCAGAAGTTCGTAGTTGAGAAGGGACTTGATATCGGTTTTGCATATGATGGTGATGCCGACAGATGTCTCTGTGTAGATGAGAAGGGAAATGTAGTAACAGGAGATCACATCCTCTACATTTACGGACTTTATATGAAGGAGAGAGGAAAGCTCATAAACAATAAGGTTGTTACAACTATCATGAGCAACTTCGGACTTTATAAGGCACTTGATAAGGTCGGTATCGAATATGATAAGACCAAGGTTGGAGATAAGTATGTATATGAGAATATGGTTCAGACAGGAAACCGCATCGGTGGTGAGCAGTCAGGTCATATAATCTTTACAAAGTATGCAACAACAGGTGACGGTATTCTTACAAGCATCAAGATGATGGAAGTATTCCTTGCAAAGGAGAAGCCGATGTCAGAGCTTGCTGCACCGGTTGTATTCTATCCTCAGGTACTTAAGAATGTCAGAGTTAAGAGTAAGCCTGATGCACAGAATGATCCGGATGTCCAGGCAGCTGTTGCTAAGGTTGCTGAGGAGCTCGGAGATACAGGACGTATCTTAGTCCGTGAATCCGGTACTGAGCCTGTGATCCGTGTTATGGTTGAGGCTGAAAGCGACGAAGTCTGTGAGAAATATGTTGATTCGGTTATCGATGTTATTAAAGCCAAGGGTCATATTGTTGAGGCTTAACAGCCGATGAAATACGAATAAAGAGAATAAAAGAAGAGCTTCTCATATGTTATACATATGGGAAGCTCTTTTTAATCGTTAATGTAGCCGAGACGGCTGATTTAAACGAAGTATCTGATACAATCTAAACGTTTGATCTTATTATTAATCAGGAATTTCTTCGGTAGAAGCATCGGAATCCGGAGCTGCATTTTCCTTGGTTGATGCGTCCGGATCAGGTGATACATTTTCTTCGGATGCAGGTTCTTCATCCGGAGCTGCATTTTCATCGCCGGATGTGTTGGATCCTGTTGATGCATCTGTGTCCGAAGAAAGTTCAGACTGTTCTTTTTCATATTTGGAAGCATCGGTTGAGAGGATTGCCATATCTATGTTTCGGAAATCCTCATTACTGATGTAGTAGTTTGAATCACTCTGAATTATTCTTACTGTGATGGTTACGGGATCGCCGTATTCCATATTGGTGGTTGCAGCCTCGAGTATATCTATTATTCCGGCAGCAAACTCATGCTCATAATCTTCTTTTATATAATTGTTGAAATCACCATTTTCGACTCTTCTGTTAAAATCAGCGATATAATTAAGTATATCATTATGAGTCTGATTGAGAAGGTTTATCGGTTCTATTGTTACTTTTACATAGTAGATGTTGTTATCCTTGTAAGCCGGTTCTGTACGGAAACGGGCTTTTCCGTAAATCTTCTTGGCAAGATCGACCATTCTTGGTGCAAGCTCCGCATCGGATGAAATTTCAAGCCCGTAGAAGGATTCAAGATTGTTTGCAAGACGTGTTACGTTCTGCAGATACATAGCATCGGCATCGTCCTGATTGGCACCGGTGCTTCGGACATATTGTTCACAGCTGTTAAGATAGTTTGCCGAGATAAGGCTGTCCACATAGGTCTGATATTGAACCTCTCTGTCATTTCCGCATGCAGTCAGACTGATGAGCATGATGAATATCATACAGATGACAGAAAGTGACTTTGCTCTTTTGAATTTCATATTGATAACCTTTCGAAAAGTTAATTGTTTTATGCTGTTTTTTTACAACATATACATGATAACATAAAAAAATGAGATATCAACTTAAAATCATCTTAAGGAATTAATAGATGCATTAAAAGCATATTTATGTTATACTTACGCGTAGTGCGTCGATAGATAAACTACATTTAAAAAATTTAATATAATAATATAAACATCAGTAGTGAAAGGGGCTTTACGATGGAATTAGATATCAAGACAGTGTCGTTCGGTGGTTATGATAAAAAAGCAGTTGAGGCATATATAGAGGGACAGCAGGAAGATTATGAGAAGCAGATAACAAAGCTTAAGGAAGATACTGCTAAGCTCAGTGAGGCTGTTAAGGGACTTCAGCAGATGCGTGAAGTTAACAAAACAGAGACAGACAGTGTAATTGATAACCTGAAGAACGTTAACGAGAAGCTTGAAATTGAACTTGAGAGAATGAAGGTTGAGCTTGAGGATTACAAGAAGAGAGATTCAGAGGCTGCAACCAGATATGAGTCTATTTCAAGAACACTTCTTGCAGCAAGAGAATCAGCCGATGAGCTCACAAGAAGAACTACGGAAGACTGCGAAGCAAGAACTGCAGAGACAACAGCACAGTGTCAGCAGATGATTGAAGAGACAACAGCTCAGTGTGACAGCCTTAAGGTTTCAACAGAGGCTGAGTGTAACAGAATGCTTAAGGAAACAGAAGAGTCATGCCGTGAGCAGCGTGATGCAGCTGAATATGAGTGCTCAACACTCAGAAGAACAACAAAAGAAGAGACAGATCAGTTAAGCAACGAAACAAAGGAAAGATGCGAAAGACTGAATACTGAAACAGATGAGAACTGTGCAAGAAAGAATCAGGAGACTGAAGAATATTGCACTAATCTTATGAATACAACCGAAGCTGACTGCAAGAAGCTGAAGGATGATACAGAGGCTGAATGCACAAAGCTCAGAGAGGAAACACTCGAAGAGTGCGAGATCAAGAAGGCTGCTACAAGAGAAGAAATTCGTCAGAACAGAGCAGCTGTTAAGAAGGAATTCGATTCTATCAGCGAATATCTTTCAAATCTTCAGAATGCACTCAGCGATGTAAATTCCGCAGTTGATAATACTAAGAAGATTTCCGAAAGTGCATTTTCTGATTTAAGCGGATCTCAGGCATAATATAATTTACGAGCAGATTAGAGGGGCATTTATATGCCCCTTTTTAAAGCTTGAACCCGGGGTGACTGAGACTGCATACTTGATGCGTGAACGGGGGCAGATTGAGTATGATTACAGAAAGAGATTATCTGTATCTGGCAATTGAAAAGGCCGGATGCGTAGTAATGGTAAGACATTTTGACAGTGCTGAGAAAATCAGACGTAGTAAGATAGAATATATGTCCGGCAATGTAGGAAAGCTGGGCATGAATATGGAGACTGTCAGAAAAGGATACCGTCTTCCGGAGGATTATATTCATCCGGATGACAGAGAAGGATTTGCTGATGCGATGGCGCGCGCCTTCAGGCTGGGAAATGATTTTTCTTATGAACTGAGAGTAATAGGCGATGACGGTGTTCTGAGACGTATAAATATGGATGTCATCTTTCTGAAAAGTGAGGCTCAGGATTTTCTGGTTGAGTACATTTTCAGGGAACTTGAGAGATATAAGTCGGATAATCAGGATGTCAATAGCAGTAAGGAAGAAGACTTCTCATCGATAAAGCTTACACGGGAATTCATCGAGCAGAATATGCTTGAGGACTATTTCAATAATTATGCATCTTCCTGTGATCTGTATTCGGCAGTTCTTGATATGAACGGCAGGCTGGTTATAGAGCCTTCGGGACCGAAGACCTATCTGGGCGAATTCTATAATTATATGGAGAATCTGGAGCATGATCAGTTCTTCTCCAAGATCAAGAATTCCGTGGTTCAGGATATAGGACCGCTTTTTATGGAGATGGAAGAAATCGGTACAGGTAATGTTGATACGGAGGGCAGGCTTTCGGCAGCACCGATCGTTATCAACGGTATCTGCTGTGGTATCTGGGTACTTTATGCACATAACGCAAGCCAGGCACAGAAGCTTTTCAAGGTTTATCGGAATCAGTGGTCTTTATCAGAGGTAATGTCCGCGCATTTGTCCAAACTTTATTCAAAATCCATATCCGTCGCCGAAGATATAACGGAGAGGGATGCACTGGAATTTGAAATACAGGAGAAGAAAATCGTTAACGGCATTATGTCGGAAATGGATGAGGGTGAACTTGACCTTGAAAAATGTTTTGAAAAAGTAGGCACGCTTCTCGATGTGGATCACGTGGTTTATTACAAGAATGATCCTGTAAATCCCGAGGTTATGAATCTGGAAGAATTCTGGTCAAGAAGCGGAAAGATAGATGAAGGAAAACAGCCTTTTGAATGGAATCATGATCATTACGATAAAGAGATTCAGTCGAAGATCAGAGATGAAGGAATCGTTATCGACAGTAAATCCATGACAAACAGAATGAGGGTTGAAGTTTTCGAAGGAAATGTCAGAGCTATAATGGTATTTCCTATTAAGAGAAAGAAGAAATATTACGGTCGACTGATCTTTATTGAAAATGCAAGAGAAAGATTGTGGACCGAGTCTGAGGTGAACTTTGCCAGAGAGATTACCAAGCTGGTTGCAAAGAGTGTTGCGGCCAGAGAGGAAAATATAGGCTTTACCGAAGACATGGAAATGATGTATTCTGTACTGGATGCTGTTGATTCCGTAGCATTTATAAGAAATAATGAAGACGGAAAAATAGTATACAGTAATAATGCTTTTAAGAAGATATTTAATTCGGACATGATCGGAGCTGACAGTTTCAGGATAGTTCCTAAAATGACCGAAGATCTGTCCGTTTTATCGGATAACCCCGAAACATCTGTGAAGAAAAAGAATAATTCAAAATTCACCAGATATATAAATGAACTTGGCGGCATCTTTGATGTTACCGAAATCTATCTGGATTCGAAAAAAGGGGAAAAAATGGCTGCTGTTATATTGATCCCTGCAGCCGGTTAAAAAGGAGAAATTGAAATGGCTAATCTTGATATTGGAATCGATCTGGGCAGCGCCAACATCCTGATCTATGTTAAGGGAAGAGGCGTGGTACTCAGTGAGCCTTCCGTTATCGCATACGATAAAGATTCTGAAAGGATAGTTGAGATAGGTGACGAGGCTAAGGCAATGCTCGGAAGAACACCGGGTAACCTTACGGCAATCAGACCGCTTAAGCATGGAGTTATATCAGAAGCAACCAAAACTGAGAAAATGCTGAAGTATTTTATCAGAAAGGCCGTAGGCAAGAATTTCTTCGGAAGAAGACCAAGAATTTCAGTATGTGTACCTTCAGGTGCAACTGAAGTTGAGAGACGCGCGGTAGAGGATGCTGCATATAATGCCGGTGCCAGATTTGTATTTCTGGTTGAGGAACCTGTTGCGGCTGCTCTCGGAGCAGGACTTGATATTTCCAGACCTGTCGGAAATCTTGTTGTTGATATAGGAGGAGGAACTACCGATATCGCGGTTATTTCGATGGGAGGTGCTGTTGTTACCGCTTCATCAAAGGTTGCCGGAGATGACTTCAGTGATGCGATCACAAGATATATAAGGAAAAGATATAATATCCTTATCGGTGATGTTACTGCAGAAGAGATAAAGATGACAATCGGAACATGTTATAAGAGACCTGAAAATATCTCAATGGATATCAGAGGAAGAGACCTTGTAACCGGACTTCCGAAAACAATAACTATTACTTCCGATGAAACAGAGGAAGCACTCAGAGAAACCGTAGCCAAGGTTGTTGAAGAGATACGTTCGGTGCTTGAGAAAACACCGCCGGAACTTGCAGCGGATATAGCCGACAGAGGAATAATCCTTACCGGCGGAGGTTCATTACTTCATGGTTTTGAACAGCTTCTCGAGGAAAAGACGGGAATCGGAGTAATGACTGCAGAGAACCCGATGCAGGTTGTTGCGATCGGAGCAGGAAAGTATATTGATTTCCTGGCTGATTTCGACAGATAATTGTTCGGATATATTTACGTCAATTACAGTACATTTGTATTAAGATAATAAATATGTGTCAGTACATTTCTTATGATGTACTGACACATTGTTGCTATTTGGTGAAAGGGAGATAACTGCCTTAAATGATCAGAGAAGGATATATCAACAAGATAATATTCACCAGTGAGGATACAGGATATACGGTCTTCAGTGTCGAAACATCTGACGGAGATGATGTTTTTGTGTGCAGCTATCCCGGAATAGTTGAGGGAATGTATGTGCGTGCCGAGGGGCAGTATGAGCATCATCCTCGCTATGATATACAGTTTGTATGCAGTGAGGTGGAGCTGTCCATGCCTGATGATCTTGAAGGCATCAAGAGATTTCTGGCGTCGGGTATCATCAAGGGTGTTAAAGAAGTGATGGCCACCAGAATCATAATGAAATTCAAGGAGGATACGCTCCGTATCATTGAGGAAGAGCCTGAAAGGCTCGCGGAGATTAAGGGCATTACCGAGAAAAGAGCACGTCAGATTGCGATATCTTTCAGAGAAAATGCGGAGTACAGAAAAGTAATCGTGTTTCTTACCCAGTACGGTATAAGTGTAAAGCTTGCGATGAAAATATATCGCGAGTTCGGAGAAGATATATATCGCGTCATCAAGGAAAATCCGTATAAGATAGCTGATGAGATTCCGGGTGTCGGATTCAGGACTGCAGACGGTATTGCCATGAAAGCGGGAATACCCGTGGATTCGAAGTTCAGACTTCGTTCCGCTGTTATATATGTTCTGAATCAGATAATGGCGATGGGACACATTTTTATACCGGAAAGTATGCTTATCAGAAAATGCTATGAGCTGGTCGAGGGCGATACAGAGGAAGACTTCTCTTATTATGAAGAAGGGCAGTCTGTCGGAGATGAGTTTACTGATAAGCTTCATGATCTTCTGCTCGAGATGACGATGGATGGCAGCATCGTGATGAAGATCTATAAGGTGAACGGCGAAGATACACCGGTATGCTATTCAAGATGGAACTATTACAGTGAAATGTCATCTGCACGAATGCTGATAGATCTGAGGGATGCCTTCTATCCGGAGAGAGATGATATCGATCTACTGATCGACAGAGTAGAGAAGGATTCGGATATAGAGCTTGAGGATGAGCAGAAGAAAGCCGTTAAGATGGCTGTTACGTCCGGAGTATCGGTCATAACGGGTGGTCCGGGTACAGGAAAGACAACTATCATAAATGTAATTATCAATTATTTTGAATCGCTGGAGCAGGTAACGCTTCTTGCAGCTCCTACGGGAAGGGCGGCAAAGAGGATTACCGAATCTACAGGATATAAGGCACAGACAATCCACAGGCTCCTTAATTTTATGGGTGCTCCGTCGGATGACGGCAGCGAGAAGCAGGTACTGAAGTTTATGAAGAATGAAGATAATCCGCTTGAATGTGATGTTGTGATAGTGGATGAGGCTTCGATGATAGATAATAATCTGCTGTATTCACTGCTCAAGGCGATCACACCCGGAACGAGACTTATTTTTGTGGGCGATACGGATCAGCTTCCTTCCGTGGGAGCGGGAAATGTCCTGCATGATATAATCGAAAGCAAATGTTTTCCGGTTGCGGTTCTGGGGAAGATATTCCGTCAGTCCGAGGAAAGCGCTATAGTTACGAATGCTCATAAGATCAAGAAGGGTGAGCATGTAGAGATAAGCAACAAGAATAAAGACTTCTTCTTTATTCCGAGGCAGGGTGCCGACAGTATAACAGAAGAACTCAGAGTACTGCTGACTCAGAACCTTCCGGGATATCTCGGTGTCAGCATGAATGATATACAGGTGCTCACACCGATGAGAAAACAGGCTGTCGGAGTTGAAGGCCTGAACAGGAAGCTTCAGTCTTATATCAATCCTCCGTCTCCAAAGAAGTTTGAAAAGGAACATAATGGAGTTATCTTCCGCGAGGGAGATAAGGTTATGCAGATAAAGAATAATTATAAGCTCGAATGGAAGGTCAGTCCGAACGCTGACAGCGGATTCATAATGGATGAGGGTGTCGGTGTATTTAACGGAGATATGGGAATTATTTCTTCCATCAATGATTTTGATGAGATAGTTACAGTGACCTTCGACGACGGACGTATAGCGGAATATGATTATAAGATGCTTGATGAGCTTGAACATTCCTTTGCGATCACCATTCATAAGTCGCAGGGAAGTGAGTATCCGGCGGTGATAATTCCGCTGCTTTCCGGACCGCCGAAGCTTCTCAACAGAAATCTTATCTATACAGCGGTTACGAGAGCAAAGATGATGGTCGTGATAGTAGGTAATCTGAATCTTATAAATGAGATGATCGATAATACCGAAGAGCAGAAACGTTTTACGAGTCTTGCTGAGAGGATAGTTGAGATAGATGGTATGTAATATTCGCGATTTAATATTTCCTGCGAAATGCGTGATATGTGATGATGTACTTGCTCCGACAGACGGTAACGGTATATGTATGGAGTGCAGACATTATCTGAGGTATATCGCGGAACCCGTATGTATGAAGTGCGGAAAAGAACTTCTCAGTGAAGAAGAGGAGTACTGCTTTGATTGTGCGAGACTTACGAGAAGTTATGTGAGAGGCTTCCCGCTTCTTAATTATGTGTCCCCGGTGAAGGAATCTCTTTCGAGGATGAAATACGAAGCCAGACAGGAATATGCGGATTTTTACGGAAGAGAGATAGGAAGAGTTTTCGAATCTGAATTAAAGAAGATAAAGGGAGCTGTCCTTATACCTGTCCCGATATCTGAGGATAGAATGAAAAAAAGAGGCTATAATCAGGCGGAACTTCTGGCAGTAAGTCTCGGAAAGAAGCTCGGTATTCCGGTTGATACAAAAACATTGATCAGAGATATAGATACGCTGCCTCAGAAAAAGCTTGGCAGTGAAGATCGTATGAAGAATCTTATGAAAGCTTTCAAGGTAAGTGGGAGGACTGCAGTCCCGAAGGCTGTTATTCTGGTGGATGATATATATACTACCGGCTCTACTATAGAAGCCTGCACAAGAGTTCTTATGGCTGCAGGATGTGAAAGAGTATACTATACGGCGGCGGCTATCGGATCGGGCAGCTGATCGGAAGAATATTGCTTTGTTTCTTACGATAAGTTATAATAATACGTTGTGCGAAGTTCGGGACTTCGTAATAAAGTCAGAAAACAGTTCGGGATCAGATCGGAATGAATATAGAAATAGACGGATATAATATAAATTATAAGATAACCGGACAGGGGGATAAGTATGCAGTTATCCTTCAGGGCTGGGGTACGACCATGGAAATGTATGATACGGTTGCTTCTTCGATAAGCAGTGCATTTAAGGTTGTACAGCTTGACCTTCCGGGATTCGGAAAGAGTGATGAACCGAGAGAAGCCTGGAATCTGGATGCATTCTCGGATTTCTTCTGTAAGTTCCTTAAGGAGCTTGGCATTAAGGAAACCACTCTTATCGGTCACTCTTATGGCGGAAGAATGATAATCAAGCTTGCCACCAGGGAGAGTCTGCCGTTTAAGATAAGAAATATCGTTCTGATCGACAGTGCCGGAATAATACCGATAAGAACCTTTAAACAGAAGGTCAGGATCAGAAAATACAAGATAATGAAGAAGCTTTTGGATAACAGGGTTGTATATTTTCTGTTCCCGGAGGTTGTTGATGAATGGAAGAGCCGCCAGGGTTCGGCCGACTACCGTAATTCTTCCGAGATTATGAAGAAATGTATGGTTATGGCCATTAATGAAGATCTGACGGACAGACTTCCGCTGATAAAGCAGGATACTCTTCTCATTTGGGGAGATAAAGATACAGCGACTCCTATGAGAGACGCAAAGATAATGGAAGAAAAAATACCGAATTCAGGACTGGTGGTTCTCTCAGGAGCCGGACATTTCTCCTATCTTGAGCAGCCCGCCAAGTTCAGCAGCATTATGAGATCATATTTCGGTATCGGAGCAGGAAATGTTAATAGTTAGATTTATCATAACAGCTATTCTTTTTATCCCGGCCTTTTTACTTGCGCTGAGATACAATATCCATATGTTCCAGTTGAACGGATACAAGAATAATGAAGAGCTGAGCTGGTTGAGAAAAAATATGAGAAAGCAGTGGATACTCATATTTTGTCTTATCCTCGGAATAGCAAGAATATTCTTTCCGATCCTGGCGCTTGATATACTCAGCTGGATAACGCTTTGGCTGGTATATCTGGTATTCAGAGCTCATAAGAGACTCAACACGAAGAAGAAACTGGTATATACGGCACGTGTTAAGCGTCTTATTACCACACTTATCATAATTCTTGCGGCAGGCCTTACCGCAGCATGCATTTTTCTTGATTTCGAATGCCTTGCGGGAGTACTTCTCATAATACTTTCGACTCTTTTCTGGATGAATATGGCGGCAAATCTTGTAAACCGTCCGATCGAGAAGGGCATTAACAGGCATTATATAAATGATGCCAAGAGAAAGCTGAAGAGTGTTGAAGGAATTAAGGTTATCGGAATAACGGGAAGTTACGGAAAGACCAGCGTGAAGTTTTACCTTCAGACGCTGCTTCAGAGTAAGTTTAATGTACTTGTAACTCCTGAAAGCTATAATACACCTATGGGTGTCGTAAAGACGCTCAGGGGATCTCTCAAACCGACACATGAGATATTTGTATGTGAAATGGGTGCGAGATATGTCGGTGATATTAAGGAAATATGCGATATAGTTCATCCTGATATGGGTGTAATTACATCAATAGGTCCTCAGCATCTTGAGACCTTCGGAGATATGGCACATATTCAGAGCACTAAGTTTGAACTTGCGGATGCACTGCCTTCGGGTGGAAAGCTCTTCCTGAACGGAGATAATGAATATATTCAGGAGAAGGCCGCCGGTTACAGTGATAAGGTCTTCTACTATTCTGAGAAGAAGGGTGAGGGCTATACATCCGAAATCGTGTCAGTATCACAATATGGTACTGAGTTCAGGGTTACAGCTCCTGACGGAGAAGAGGAAACCTTCCGTATGAAGCTGATAGGTGCTCATAATGTTATAAATGTAGTCGGAGCCATAAGTGTTGCGAATACGCTGGGTATTCCGCTTAAAGATCTTATCGTTCCTGTAAGGCGTATTCAGCCGGTAGAGCATCGTATGCAGATGAGACCTCATGGAAATGTAACTATAATTGATGATGCATATAATTCAAATCCTGTAGGTTCAAAGGCGGCTGTTGAAACTCTTAAAATGTTTGACGGCGTAAGAATACTTGTTACTCCGGGTATGGTTGAGCTCGGAAGTAAAGAAGAAGAATATAATTATAAATTCGGTACATATGCAGCTGATTGCTGTGATCATATAATCCTTGTCGGAAAAGAGGAGCATACGGCTCCGATAAAACGCGGTGCGCTTGACGGATCGTTTCCGAAGGATAAGCTTCGCAGTTTTGCAAAGCTTGAAGAAGCTCTGGAATATGCATATAAGATTAAGGACGAAGGCCATAAATACATTTTGTTGGAAAATGACCTTCCTGATAATTACTAGAGGAGGAAGTAATATGAGTCTTAAGGTTGCCGTTCTTTTCGGCGGAAAAAGTGTTGAACATGAGGTGTCTGTAATTTCAGCTATCCAGGCTATATACAGCATGGATAAGGAGAAATATGAGATCATCCCGGTATATATGAATAAGAAGAATGAAATGTTTGTCGGCGATGACATAGGAAATATCGATGCATATAAGGATATCAAGGGCCTGCTTGCAAAGTCACAGAGAGTCATTATGTTCAATGACGGCGAGAGCGTTAAGCTTATGGGATATCCTGCAAAGAAATTCGGAAAGAATTATGAAGAGACCATTGATGTCGCATTTCCTATAGTTCACGGAACAAATGTTGAGGATGGAAATCTTCAGGGATTCCTTCATACTGTCGGAGTACCTTTTGTCGGATGCGATACAATATCATCTGCGATAGGTATGGATAAATATGTAATGAAAATGGTACTTAAGGAAGCAGGAGTTCCTGTACTTGATGCTGTAACATATTCTCTTTCGGACTATGAGGATATGGACAGCATGATGAATAAGATTGAGGAACGCTTCGGTTATCCGGTTATCATTAAGCCGGTAAATCTCGGATCAAGTGTCGGAATAGGTGTTGCCAAGGACAGACCTGAGCTTTCAGATGCTATAGATGATGCCTTCAGATATGCTTCGAAGATACTTGTAGAGCATGCAATAACCAAGCTCAGAGAAATCAACTGTTCAGTTGTCGGTGATGAAAATGAAGCTGAGGCATCTGAATGTGAGGAACCACTTCATACTGAGGATATTCTCAGCTATGAGGATAAGTATGTAAGTAATGCAAAGGGCAGCGGATCAAAGGGAATGGCAAGTGTTTCCAGAAAGATTCCTGCTGAGATTACACCTGAAAGAAGAGAAGAGATCAGAGAGCTTTCGGTAAAAGCATTCAAGGCGCTGGGCTGCAGTGGTGTATCAAGAATCGATTATATGATCGATGAAGAAACAGATGAGCTTTATTTCAATGAGATAAACACAATTCCGGGATCTCTTGCATTTTATCTCTGGGAAGCTATCGGTGTAAGTTATACTGAACTTCTCGACAGACTTATCAATCTTGCATTAAAGCGTGCGAGAACAGAAGCAGAGATCACTTATGCATTTGATACAAATATCTTAAATTCAGCCAGCTTCGGCGGAGCTAAGGGAAGTAAGCTGTAAATCGGCAGGTCACCATATGGTGAGCATGCCGGATATCAGATATAATAAGTTGAATCAAAAAATTCCGATAACTGAGTTTATCGGAATTTTTATTTTTGCACAAATTTGTAATTAACGTTAAAAATTTTATTTGGTAAATGTGAACAAAATGTAAATAAAATATGTACAAATTGTTGACGACGAGACCTCATTATGATACAGTATACATGCGGTTAAGAAATAGTGCATAAATTACTAACCGAATGATATATGTCAAAAAATCTGATATATAATGTCAGATTTTAAAATACTCTAGCAGGAAATCTATCAACTTGGGATGACGGAACATCCCTTCCTGCAATCATATGCGGTACCCATAGGGAATAGCTGCCACCCCTGTATAATGGCGCTATTCCGGGTAAGCATACGTGTACCATATTATTACAGTTGATAATTTTCTACAAAAGCTCCATGCGGCAATTGTGCCGTATGGATTTTTTTTGTTATTAAATGCGAAATATGCAAATATGTTGCAAAAGTTGTTGACAAAGCTGTATGCGCGTGATTATAATATGCAACAGTGTTGCAAAATGATATCGATAACACTGTACTTAGCGATATTTGCGGAAACTGTAAAAAAAAATAAATCATATGGAGGAAAAAATATATGAGAAAGAAAAAACTGTTGGCCGCACTGATCTCGGCCGCAATGACACTCGGCAGTATAACAGGATGCGGCAATGCAGAGAGCGGAGTTACAGCAAGTAAGTCCAATGATGTAAAGGAAGCTCAGACACAGGAGAATTTAACGAATGAAGTTGCAAGTGATACTGAGGCTGAGATTGAGACAGAAGATAAGTCACTGAAGATAGTAACAACCATCTTTCCTGAATATGACTGGGTTAAGACAGTTCTCGGTGATAAGGCTTCAAATGATGAACTTACACTTCTTCTGGATAACGGCGTAGATCTTCACAGCTATCAGCCTACAGCAGAAGATATCGTAAAAATACAGGAATGCGATATGTTCATTTATGTCGGCGGGGAATCAGATGAGTGGGTTACTGATGTTCTGGCAAGTGCAGAGAATCCGGACATGTCAGTTATAAATCTGCTTGATGTACTCGGAGACAGTGTTAAGGCAGAAGAGATAGTAGAGGGTATGGAGGATGAACATGAGCATGAGGATGCTGAAGAGGATGAACATGAGCATGAGGATGCTGAAGAGGATGAGCATGAGCATGAGGATGCTGAAGAGGATGAGCATGAGCATGAGGATGCTGAAGAGGATGAGCATGAGCATGAAGAAGGTGAAGAGCATGAGCATGAAGAGGAAATGGATGAGCATGTATGGCTCTCACTCAGAAATGCTGAGGTGCTTTGCGGTTCAATAGCCGACGAACTTGGAAAGATCGATCCTGCAAATGCAGATACATATAAGAAAAATGCGCAGGCTTATAAGGATGAGCTTGCAGCACTTGATAAGGAATATGAAGCAGCAGTCGCAGCTGCGGATAAGAAGACGCTTCTCTTCGGAGACAGATTCCCGTTCAGATATCTTGTAGATGATTACGGACTTGATTATTATGCGGCATTTACAGGCTGCTCTGCTGAGTCGGAAGCAAGTTTCGAAACAATTATATTCCTCGCGGAGAAAGTAAATGAACTGAAACTCGGTGCGATCATGACAATCGAAGGACCAGATCATGATATAGCGGAAACAGTAAAGAATGCAACAGAGTCAAAAGACCAGAAGATACTTTCACTTAACTCTATGCAGTCAACTACATCACATGATATTAAGGCAGGAGTAACATATCTGTCTATCATGGAAAAGAACCTTGAAGTTCTGAAGGAAGCATTACAGTAGAGGAAAGGTATAAGGATATGTCAAATATCGATACATCAAAGAGAATTCCGGTCATTCTGATTACCGGATATCTCGGATCCGGAAAAACTACTCTTATGCAGCATATACTCGAGCAGGAAAACAGAAAGGTTGCGCTGATAGTAAATGATATGGGAAGCATAAATATAGATGCTTCCCTCCTGAACAAGACCGGAAATCAGGTGGTACAGGTTGAAATGGTAGAAATGCAGAACGGATGTATCTGCTGCACCCTGAGAGATGAATTTATGGCGGAGATAGAAAGACTAGCGAAGGACGATACCATTGAAGCTATATTTGTAGAGGCTTCGGGCATCAGTGAACCGTCATCGATCGCGGGAGCCTTCATGGTATATGCGGAGGAATGCCCTGATTCAAGAGTATTTCTTAAAACTATAGTCTCAGTGGTTGATGCTGACAGAATATACAGAGAGTTCCTGAATGACCTTAAGGATGATAGCGATGCAGAGGACGGGGACATTATAAATCTGGTTATGGATCAGATAGAATTTTGCAATATATTACTGCTAAACAAGACAGATCTGTTAAATGAAAAGCAGATCGAAGAAGTACGAGAAGGGCTTAGAAATATACAGCAGGAGGCGGAATTCATTTCAACCGTAAAGGGTGAAGTTGACCTTGATCTGATACTGAATCATGAAGACTTTGATTTTGACAAGGTACTTTCTTCCAGCAGTATTCAAAAAGCACTTGATGAATGTGAGTTGGATGATAATAAAGCCTGTGTGGATGAATATGGTATATCATCATTTGTATTTGAGGAGCGCAGACCATTTAACCGCGATGCTTTTAATGCTTTTGTGGACAGCTATCCCGAATCCCTGATCAGAACAAAGGGGTATATCTGGTTCTCGGATGATGATAAGCATGTTCAGCTTTTTGAGCAGGCAGGAAGAAATGCTTCTATCACGGAGCTGTCTGAGTGGATGGCGGCGTGGACCGAAGAGGAATTGGATAGAATAAGGAATGATTTTCCTGATTCGTTTGAGGATTGGGATGATGAGTATGGTGACAGGATCAATCAGATTGTATTCATCGGAAAAGGATACGAAAAGGCTGATATCGAAAAAAGGGTATATAGCTGTATAGAGAGTTAAAAAAATGTGTTCGGCGGACAAAAGAAGTCTGCTGAACACATTTTTGTTTGTAAATACAAGTTATGGTTTAATTAGATATCGCTACGGTATAAGATATGCAGACAGATTAAAGACTGCATGAAGTATGATCGATGGGATCAAAGAACGGGTTTTCTTCGTCATAAATCCGAAGATGATTCCGAATACCGCAGCTGCAATGCCCTGAACAAGATTCATGTGATATACACCGAACAGAGCGGCCTGAAAGAATACTGCCGGAAGAGCACCGATTGCTTTTTCGGCGTATTTTTGTGTCAGCCCGCGGAATATTATTTCTTCTGCTATGGGGCTGATAAGAGTTACGGTTATTATCATGATTATAGAAACATCACCGCTTATAAGTGAACCGACATTTGAATTATAATCCTTCATGAATTCCGGAAATGATGAGGAAAGAACTCTCATCAGATGTGTTATAAGGAACTGCATCAGATAACCTGCCGGAATAAGAGTAAGAAGCAGAAGGGGCTTCTTTAAAGAGGTGAATCGATGCTTAAGAGAATCAAAGACATCAGTCTTCTTCTCTTTTATAAAGACTGTTAAATACCAGTATCCGAAAAGTATGAGGAAAAGCAGATTTCTGATAAGAGTGAATACAGGTACATTTACGCCCCATTCATCTGATGCTATATCAGGCATAGCTGTCGACGCTGAATAGGTGATCATAAAGGCAGCAAAATAAGCCACCACTGAAAGCGGTATGCTTGCCAGTGGTGGTATAAGAGCCATTATTATATTAGTCAACGATCTTCTTTGCTCTTTCACGTTTCTTCTTCTCTTCAGCTTTATTCTTCTTTGCTTCGTCTTTAGCCTTCTTAGCGGCGATTTCCTGATCCAGCTGCTTCTGGTAATCAGCCTGCTTTCCGAGCATCTTCTCGCGGAAGGTCTTCTTACGTGTTGAAGCTTCCTCTTCAGCCTGCTTTCTTGCCTGCTTATGTACGGCTCTTGCACTTACGATATAGATACCGCTGAGCATTGCCTTAACTTCGCCGTGCTTTGGAATATCATCAAATATTGCGTCATCGCAGATAAGTGTCATAACCTGAGGACCTATCTTAGCCTTTACGATAGGAACCTTAGCCTTCTGATATCTCTTAGGAGCCTGATCCATAACTGCTTTAGGAAGCTTGGCATCCTTCATAGGCATTATCTTCTTATCTATGATAAAAAGGTTTGCAGGCTGCGCAGCCGCCTGTATCTGTTCTCTCTGTGCAAGTTGAGTCTTCTGCATCTTGTTTCCGACAAAATACAGAGCAATCAATAATCCGATTATTACCACCATTATGATGGCAAAAATGATCCAACCCATATTTAAATCTCCGTTTCTATATATATTTGCTGTGAGTATTCACTATAACTGATGACTCTTCTGCATGTCAACTATCTTTGAAGGAATCGAGTCATAGAATTCCTTTCTTTCTGCTTTTTCAAGTTCATGCGGGTAAACCGGCTTTGCAAATTCGATTATAACATGTCTCTTTCGTAAGGCGAGAGGCTTGTTGTTTTCGAAAATGTCATCGAGTCCCGTCATTGCAGTTACAACGACAGCTCTTTCGGACTTCTCGGCCATTCTGTATCCACCGGCTTTGAAAGGAAGCATCTCACTTCCGTGATTTCTCTGACCTTCCGGAAAGAGTGCCATTGAAAGACCTTCTTTAAGATGATCGGTTGCTTCCGATATTGTCTTAAGTCCTTCACGAGGATTTTCTCTGTCAAGGAAGAGACATCCTATATCATCCATGTAGCGATTCAGAAGAGGATATTTCTTGAACTCCTTCTTGGCTACGAATCCCACAGGCCCCGGTGTAATGGTCTGAAGTATGATCACATCAAAGTAACTTCTGTGGTTTGCAACATAGAGAACAGGTTTATCCTTCGGTACATTTTCCAGACCGCGTACCTCAACCTTGGCACCGCTCAGGAAGATCACGCCTTTGAAGAATTTCCTGACAAATTTCCATGCCTTTGTCCATCCGTCGATATGATTCTTCTTGATAGCTGCCTGAAATGAGAAATGTGCAGGCAGACAGAAAATTACCGCCAGAAGGGTAAAAAGCAATGCAAAAACTAAACGAATCATAAGCTTACTCCTTATCGTCCGAACATTTTAGCTGTCTCATAAAGCCTTTTCTCGAGATGAGGTGTAAGAGCTTCCTGCTTATATCTCCAGGACCAGTTTCCTTCGCCGATACCCGGCTTGTTGAATCGAGCCCAGGAATCCAGTTCCAGAACATCCTGCATAGGAACTATTGCCATGTTGGCAACCGAACCGAAACATGCACGGATCATTACCCAACAGATGTCGCTTGCATCGGTACTGAAATAACGTCTCAGCTTATCGCGGGACGCTTCAAAGCAGTTCTTATACCATCCGAGAGTTGTATCGTTGTCATGCGTACCTGTGTAGCAGATGCAGTTTCTGATGTGGTTATGAGGAAGGAAGTTGTTTTCATTCGGATTTTCAAATGCAAACTGAAGAACCTTCATTCCCGGGAAACCAAACTTATCTCTGAGGTCTACAACAGACTGATCTATCTCACCGAGATCTTCGGCTATGATCGGCATATGGTAACCGAAAGTAGCTTCCATTGTAGTGAAGAAATTTTCACCCGGAGCTTTTATCCATTTGCCGTTAATAGCTGTCTCATCACCATATGGTACAGCCCAGAACTGATCGAATCCTCTGAAATGATCGATCCTGACATAATCTGTCAGAGTCAGCTGATGTCTTATTCTGCTGAACCACCAGTCATAGCCGGTACGCTTATGCTCTTTCCAGTTATAGAGAGGATTTCCCCATAACTGACCGGTAGCTGAGAAATAATCAGGCGGTACACCCGCAACCGAAGTCGGATAACCCTTTGAGTCAAGCATGAACAGCTTGTTGTGTACCCAGACATCGACACTGTCCCATGCAACAAAGATAGGCATATCACCGATTATTATTATATCATTATCATTAGCATATTTCTTGAGGCGTGTCCATTCAACATCGAAGAGGTACTGAATGAAATTATAATAGCCCATTTCATGCTCGAGCTTCTTCATCCACTGACGTCTTTCGGCTGCCGAAGGAGCCTTGAGAGAATCCTCCCACAGATACCATGGAGCACCCTCATGATAATCCTTGCCTGCCATGAAGAGACTGTAGTCTTCAAGCCAGTCAGTCGTAAGAACAAACTTCCTGTAATCTTCCATCATTTCTTCATCGGAAGAGAAGCCGTCATTAACAGATTCGTTGCAGAATCTTTCATATGCTGTATGAAGAAGATCAGTCTTAAATGCGATCACATCTCCGAAGCATATATCTTCCGGATTCCACTGCGGCATATTTGTAAAATCACTGTCGTAGAGGAGTCCGAGTTCCTTCAGATGGTCGATGCTTATTATAAGCGGCTGACCGGCGAAGGAAGAAAAAGGCTGATAAGGTGAATCACCGAAGCCTGTATGTCCCAGAGGGAGTACCTGCCATGCGGTCATTCCGGACCTTTTCAGAAAGTCAATAAAGTCATAAGCACCCTTACCCAGATCGCCTATTCCATAAGGGCCGGGAAAGGAAGTAGGGTGGAGCAGTATTCCGGCAAAACGCTTAGGGCCTTGATCCACCTGGTTGGTAATGTCCATATTTTTTCCTCACTATCTATAGTCCGTAAAAGGACTTAATAACTCTTTATTTGTAGAAGTTATACAGCTTCTCGAAAAGAGGTATTGCTTTTTCTATCATTTCCGTTGGAACACAGTAGGAAATCCTGAAGTATCCCGGACATTCGAAGCTGTCTCCCGGAACGATTATGAGACCGAGTTCACGAGCACCCTTCCAGCAGAATTCATTTGCATCAGGGATAGGGCACTTCGGGAACATATAGAAGGTTCCGTTTGGCTTAACAATCTCATAGCCTATCTCTGTGAGAGCATTGTAGAGAAGCTCTGCATTTCTCTCATATATCGAAAGGTCACAGGTATCATCGATGACCTTTTCTATAGCAAGCTGCATGATCGATGAAGGGCAGTTATGACCTGTAAAACGTGATATCTGTCCGGCCATATTTACTAAGTAATCAGCATCCTTTGCCTTCGGGTTAACTGCCATATAACCGATACGCTCACCCGGAAGTGAGAGTGATTTACTGAAGGAATAGCAGCAGATAGAATTATCATAGTAGCTTGATACGAAAGGTGAATCTACATTGCTGAAAACGAGTTCTCTGTATGGTTCATCGGTGATAAGGAATATCTCATGACCGAATTCCTTCTCCTTAGTACGGAGTATCTCTGCAAGACGCTTAATAGTCTCTGTTGTATATACGATTCCCGAAGGATTGTTAGGTGAGTTGATAAGAACAGCAGCTACCGAAGGTGTCATCATTTCTTCAAACTTCTCGAAATTAATCTGGAAAGATGATGTATCGGCAGGAACCACTCTGAGCTGTGCGCCTGTTCCGGTTACATATGGCACATATTCCGGAAAGTATGGAGCAAATGTAAGAACTGTATCGTTCTGACCTGCCACACATCTGAGAGCATGACTGAGAGCACCTGCTGCACCGGATGTCGGGAAAATGTGACGAGCCTCGTAATTCATACCGAATCTGCGGTTAAGAGAATCAGCGATGCACTGCTTTGTTGTAGGCTGACCGAGAGTCGGGCTGTAACCGTGAAGCTTTACGGGATCCTCAGTTGCGAGAAGTTCCGTCATTGCATCTGTAAATTTCTGAGGAACCGGTACTGACGGGTTTCCGATTGAAAAGTTAAATACACTGTCAGGACCGAGCTCTGCAGCACGCTGTCTGCTGTAATCGAAGAATTTTCTTATGACTGACTCTTTACCTGTCATCTCTTTATAGAATTGCGAAATCATTTGACACCTCACTGAAATATATGTATGTTAATTTATAACGTTTAAGCAGGCTGAGAAGAATGTTTCAAAGTCTCCTTATATGTTATATTTTACATCAATTTTGTGTTTCTTATAACCTACAGAACGTTTTCTGCACAGTTACAATATTATATGATAATAAGCGGAAAAATACAAGAAATTAAGTGCTTAAACAGGTGGTATTTTATGAAGATATTCGATACTCATGCTCATTATGATGACAAGGCATTTGATAATGACAGAGAAGAGATTATAAGTGGTTTACATAATCTGAATGTAATGGCAGTCACAGACATAGGCTGTGATATGAAAAGTTCGGAAGAAGTAGTGAAGCTTACAAAGAAATACGATTTTTTCTACGGTGCTGTCGGAGTAATTCCCGGTGAGTGCGGTGATATGAAGGATGAGGATATAGACGCGCTTCGCAGAATGGCAGAGGAAAATGAGAAGGTAGTAGCGATAGGAGAGATCGGACTTGATTACTACTGGGAGGATAATCCGGAAAGAGATATCCAGAAGAAGTGGTTCAGGGCTCAGCTGGATCTTGCGAAGGAACTTAATCTTCCGGTAGTTATCCATTCACGTGATGCGGCGGAGGATACTTTGAATATTCTGACGGAGTATTTTCCGGGAAGGCGTTCCGGGGAAGAGGATGCGAAGGAAATGTGTCCGGGAGTTATGCATTGCTATTCATATTCTCTTGAAACAGCGGAGCAGCTGATGAAGACAGGGCTGTACTTCGGGATCGGCGGCGTTGTGACTTACAAGAATGCAAAGAAACTGGTTCGAGCAGTGGAGGCAATACCTATTGAGAGGATAGTTCTTGAAACAGACTGTCCGTATCTTACACCGACACCCAAAAGAGGTGAAAGAAATTATTCGGGTTACCTGATCCATGTTATAGAGAAGCTCGCGGAGATTAAGGGGCTTACGCCTGATGAAGTGGCGGATATAACATGGGAAAATGCAAAGAGGCTGTACAGGCTCGAAAAGCTGTAGAGTGAGTCGGGCATGAAGCATGCTTGTGGGAACGAAAGATGCAACAGTGTTTCGCGAGGAAAGCATTGAGAAATGACAATACGAATATTGTATTGCAGAATAACAATTTGGAATAGCATCGCAGAGATATGCAGTGTGTAATCATAAATTTAGAATCGGAGAAGTGAAAATCTTGGAAGACAAAAATAAACTCAGTAATCCCCAAAAGACAATAGAGGTAATACAGAAATATAATTTCAACTTTAAGAAATCCTTCGGACAGAACTTCCTTATCGACAGTCATGTTACGGATAAGATAATACGTGCTGCCGAAATCGGAAAGGATGATAATGTCCTGGAGATAGGTCCGGGAATCGGAACGCTTACTCAGTACCTTGCTGAGGCAGCGGGAAGGGTTGTTGCGGTTGAAATTGATGAGAAGCTGATTCCTGTCCTTGAGGAAACTCTTTCGGGTTATGATAACGTTAAAGTCATCAATGAAGATATTTTGAAATGTGATATAGACAGCATTTTCGGAGGCAAGCCTTTCAAGGTAGTTGCAAATCTCCCTTACTATATTACAACACCTATTATCATGGGTCTTCTTGAGGGAAAGTCACATTTTGATTCGATTACGGTCATGATACAGAAAGAGGTTGCTGACAGGATGAAGGCAGGTCCGGGAACAAAGGACTACGGGGCTCTCTCGCTTGCGGTACAGTATTATGCGGAGCCTTATCTTGCGGCAAATGTACCGCCAAATTGTTTTATTCCGAGACCGGCAGTGGGTTCTGCGGTAATAAGGCTTAAGAGACTTGAGGAGCCGAGAGTTGCAGTTAAGGATGAGAAGCTTCTTTTCGGGCTGATAAGGGCTGCATTTATGGAAAGACGAAAAACTCTTCTTAATGCTGTTAAGAATTACAGGGAGATGGACATTTCCAAGGAAAAGGTCGAAGAGGCTTTAGTTAAGATGGGTATAGACACGCGTATCAGAGGAGAAGCACTGACCCTTGAGCAGTTTGCGAAGCTTTCGGATATGCTCAGCGTATAGTTATGGTTGGATATGCAGATATGGATAAAGATGAGAAATATATGAAAGAGGCTCTCCGTCTTGCCAGGAAAGCATATAAGAACGGGGATGTTCCTATAGGATGTGTAATAGTTTATGAAGACAAGATAATCGGCAGAGGTTATAACCGAAGAAATGCAGATAAGACGACGCTTGCACATGCAGAGATACTTGCTATAAAGAAGGCAAGCAGATATATGGGAGACTGGCGTCTTGAGGGCTGCAGGATGTATGTTACGCTTGAACCTTGTCAGATGTGTGCGGGGGCAATACTTCAGGCGAGAATTCCGGAGATCGTGATCGGCTGCATGAATCCTAAGGCAGGCTGTGCAGGTTCGGTTATAAATCTCCTTGATATGGATGGATTTAATCACAGGGTAGATATCACAAAAGGCGTGTTGGAGGAAGAATCCGGCAGGCTTATGAAGGATTTCTTTGCGGATCTCAGAGCAGGAAAATTTGCTGATCTGAGTGCAGGTAAAACCTAATCTGAGAACGGTAAAATCTGTTCTGAGAGCGGGAAAAATCTTGACATAAAATCTATACTTGGTTATACTAGAAAGACCACGCAGCCGGGGAGTTAGCGGTGCCCTGTACCTGCAATCCGCTATAGCAGGGGTGATGGTCGTCTTGAGGGGTGTTTGAGTAGGGCTGCCCTTAGTTAGTTTGACGTTGATGTTCGGGTCTTACGCGACAGGTGCCTGCGAACCGTGTCAGGTTGGGAACAAAGCAGCACTAAGTAGGATTTCTCTGTGCGCCGTGAGGGTGCCTGGGCTGAGTCAACTGCTAAGGTAACGCTTATTGAGGCATTTCGAGAGATGACCGCGTGGTTTTTTATATTGCATATTGGGGTTTTTAGTGTTATTATGTAAATTAGTTGTTACGTGATGGGTAGGGGTAGTATACCCATTAAACTAATAGGAATGTTAAGGGGAATCACATACATGGATTACTCAGAAGTAATTGAGTTTGTAAAAAAGACAACTTCTGAAAATGCAAGAACGGATGCTTATCCTTTCAGGAATGTGTACGAGCATACCATGCGTGTTTACAGATGGGCCATCAGGTTGCAGACGAAGCTCGGCGGAGATCTGGATGTGATCGTTCTGGCGGCACTTCTGCATAATATCGGATGGGACGAAGAGAGACCTCAAAACGAAGTAAGTGCTGAGATAGCTGTTGAGTATCTTGACAGCATAGGAGTTGCACCGGAAATTATTACCAGAGTAGGAGAAATCATTCTCATACATGCTGATAAGGACACGGAAAGAGACCTTTCAATCGAAGCTAAGATTGTTATGGATGCGGATCTTCTGGATGAGATCGGTGCGCTGGGTATCATGTGTGATTGTATGGCTACTGCAGTTGAAGATGATCCTAGTTATAAGCGAGCTTATTACAGAATCAAAGATTTCTACAGAAAGCATAAGCCGGATATAAGAAGATGCAAGACAGAGACTGCTCGTGCAGAGTATGTTAAGCGTATGCAGCTTATGGAAAGCTATATATATCAGATTGAAAAAGAGCTTTTTTAAACAATTAATATATAAATTCATAAATGTGTATTAAGGAGTAGAGAGAAATGAAGAATAAGGTATTCAGAAAGGTTTTCGGAGTATTTGCAGTAATCATAGTCATAGTTTTGATTTATCTTTTCCTTCCGGGACAGTACAAGATGCCGCTTAAAGAAACATTCCAGAGTATTACCATGAGCTGGTCTGAAGATGTTGTAAAGACACTTAAGAATGCTACGGTTCCTAACAATTCATTAACCTTCGGTGCAATGATGTCACGTTATGACGGAAGTGCATGGACAATCGGAGAGAAGATTGTTGATGATATCGGAAACGGAAGTATGACAGTTTATGCAGACTGCTATAAAGTTACGGTTGCAATGGAACATGAGTTTAATGATGATAACAATATGAACTTCACCAGAGCTCATGTAAGACTTACATTTGATGTAACAAGAGAAAACGGAGAAATAACAAAGGCTACTCTCAGAACTGTTAAGGTCGGTGAGAGTGAGTATGACAGAGACAGTTTCTATTATCAGGCTGCACTTGATGCACTGTGCAAGTAATTGATATAGTAAATATATGAGATCAAAAAAGTCATCCGAAAGAGATTCGGATGACTTTTTTGATTTATTATCTGTATCAAATCCTTGAAATATATGATCATACTTCAGGATCAGCAAGTTATGTAATTACTGTTTGCCGATATAATTACTGTTTGTCGATCATAATTACTGCTTGTCGATCATTATTACTGCTTGTCGATCATTATTACTGCTTGTCGACCAGGCTGTCGATGATGCCTGTGATAAGTGTAATTGAATCGGCATCAAAATCACGTGACATTGCTTCGATATATTTATCCTTATTTCTGAATACTTCATGGACTGCATTTACAAGAGTATCCTCTTTGATATCTTCTTCTGCAAGAACCTTACTGTATCCGCTCTTCTCAAAGGATTCGGCATTAAGGATCTGATCTCCGCGGCTCTGCTTAAGCGGAAGAGGGATAAGGATGTTTGGCTTTCTGAGTGCGTGAAGCTCGCAGATGGCATTTGCTCCGGCTCTTGAGATGACCAGATCGGCAAGAGCAAACATATCCGGCAATTCCTTCTTTACATATTCAAACTGACGATAGCCTTCAACAGATTCGAGATCCTTATCTGTTTTATCTTTTCCACAGATATGAATTACATTATATTCCTTAAGGAGTGTGTCGAGACAAGCTCGTACAGCGTTATTAACACTGGCACTTCCTGTGCTTCCTCCGACTACAAGTACGGTAGGCTTATGCTCCTTGAAACCACAGAATGTAAATGCAGCATCAGCATTTCCGTTAAACAGTTCAGGTCTGATAGGTGTTCCGGTTACGGTTGCAACACCTTCAGGGAAGTCGTTTTTGGTCTCCGGAAAGTTACAGCAGACTTTGGATGCCTTCGGAAGAGCGAGCTTGTTGGCAAGTCCGGGAGTCATATCACATTCATGTATAACAATCGGAATATGTCGCTTGCTGGCTGCAAAAACAACAGGAACAGTTACAAAACCGCCTTTTGAAAATACAACATCAGGATTAAGCTTCTTCATAAGCTTCTTAGCTTCCCTGTAACCCTTCAATACTCTGAAAGGATCAGTGAAGTTCTGCCAGGAGAAATATCTTCTGAGTTTTCCTGATGATATTCCGTAGTAAGGGATACCAACATCCTCTATCAGTTTTTTTTCAATTCCGTCATAGGTTCCGATATAGCTGACTTCGTATCCCATTTCCTGAAGACGTGGGATTATAGCTATATTCGGAGTTACATGGCCGGCTGTTCCGCCGCCCGTAAGAACAATCTTTTTCATACTATTCTCCGGTAATAAAATAATAGCGATCAGTAAAATCACTAATCGCTATTATACAAAAAAATCTTATATAGTAAAGAGAAAAATATGTGTATTACGATTAAAAAACTATCTGTATTCGGAACTTTCCGGCGGTGAAAGGCTCATTCCGGCAGGAAGAGAACCATCGTCGGTTCCGTCGGTAATAAGAACACATGCATGACCGTTAAACAATGCTATGGCCCATCCTTTAGGGGTGAATTTATCGGATGTTGTTGAAGTTGCGGCATCTGAAGGATCAACCTCTTTTTTGTACATTATAGGAGGAGGTGGACAGGTTTCATCCATAAGTTCTTTGAGTTTTCCCGATGGATCGTCTAATCCTGTTCTGAGTGTCCACTCTTCATCTTCGGCAGAGGCCATCATTATTACTACATTATCGCCGAGTGAATTAGCGGCTTCGAAGGCATCCTCGTTTGCCATAACCGAATTGAAGGAATCTGCGATCACTCCGGCGGCATTCAGATCATCCGCTTTACGCGATTTATCGATATAGCGCATAAGTGCAGGTGCTATAGTCACAGCCAGAATTGCCATTACGGCAATAACGACCATAAGCTCGACCAATGAAAAACCTTTATTTTTCTTCATACTGAATCTCTCCTTATTTCAAAAATTTTTAGATTAATAGTGATTTAATAGCGTAAAATTTTCGGAATTGTTCCGATTTGTGATTTGATTATAGTGAGAGCAGCAAATCCGGATTTGATGATTTTTATCATTTTTATCAAAAATCATACACTGCATATTTTGGTAACAAATGTTTCACATTACAGTCACAACCCAAACACAGGATGTTCATAAAAAACAGCCCATTGACTGGAATGTCATATAGTTTTAAAATAAATGATATCTTTGAATTGAAGTGGAGGAGGTTTAAAATGACATATCGTGAGTTATATCAGAGCTGGCTTGATGATCCGTATTTTGATGAGGATACAAAGGCAGAGCTTAAGAGTATTGAGGGTGATGAGGCTGAGATAGAGGACAGATTTTATCGCAGTCTTGAATTTGGTACAGGCGGTCTGAGAGGTGTCAGAGGCGCCGGTACAAACAGAATGAATATATATACAGTACGCCAGGCTACACAGGGATTGGCTAATTATATTGTTGCACACGGCGGACAGGATAAGGGAGTTGCAATATCATATGATTCGAGAATTCTTTCTCCGGAATTTGCAAGAGAGGCAGCAAGATGTCTTAATGCAAACGGAATCAAGACTTACCTTTTCGAGTCACTCAGACCTACACCGGAGCTTTCTTTTGCTGTAAGATATTTCGGATGTATCGCAGGTATCATGGTTACTGCAAGCCATAATCCTCGTGAATATAACGGATATAAGGTTTACTGGGAAGACGGTGCACAGGTAACACCTCCTCATGACACCGGAATCATGGATGAAGTTGCGAAGATCACAGATTTCTCTGTAGTTAAGACTATGGATGAGGACGATGCTAGATCTCTCGGACTCTTCAATGTTATCGGATCTGATTTTGATGATAAGTTCATTTCACAGGTTAAGGCTCAGAGCATTCACCCTGAGATCATTCCTGAGATGGCTAAAGATATGAAGATAGTTTATACGCCGCTTCATGGTACGGGAAATGTACCGGTCAGACGTGTACTTAAGGATCTCGGATTTACACAGGTATTCGTTGAGCCTCAGCAGAAGATTCCTGACGGAAACTTCCCGACGGTTGCTTATCCAAATCCTGAAAGTCCTAAGGCTTGGGAGCTTGCGCTTAAGCTTGCCAAGGAAGTTGACGCGGATATCGTTCTTGCTACAGATCCTGATGCAGACAGACTCGGTGTTTACGCTAAGGATACGAAGTCAGGTGAATATGTAAGCTTTACGGGAAATATGTCCGGAATGCTGATCGCAGAATACATTTTCAGAGAGAGACTTGCTACAGGTACAATGCCTGAGAATCCTGCTCTCGTTACAACAATCGTTACTACAGATCTTGCAAAAGCAATCGCTGCTAATTACAACGCAAGATGTATCGAGGTTCTTACAGGCTTTAAGTATATCGGTGAGCAGATCAGAATATTCGAAGAGACAGGATGCAACAATTATGTATTCGGTCTTGAAGAGTCTTACGGATGCCTTACGGGAACATATGCAAGAGATAAGGATTCGATCGTTGCAGTTATGATGCTCTGCGAGGTTGCTGCATTCTACAAGAAGCAGGGTAAGACACTCTGGGATGCTATGCTCGATCTCTATGAGAAGTACGGATATTATAAGGAAGGTCTTGCAACACTTGAGCTTAAGGGTATCGACGGAGCTGCAGAGATCCAGAATAAGATGCAGAATTTCCGTGAGAATCCACCTAAGGAACTTGGAGGTTTCAAGGTTCTTGCAACACGTGATTACAAGGCTGATGAGAGAATCGATCTTGTTACGGGCGAGAAGACAAGCACGGGACTTCCTTCATCAAATGTACTTTATTATGAGCTTGAGGATAATGCATGGTGCTGTGTACGTCCTTCGGGAACAGAGCCTAAGATCAAGTTCTACTTTGGTGTTAAGGGCGAGAGCATGGAGGATGCCGAAGCTAAGGTTGAAAAGCTTAAGGAAGATATGCTGAGCAAATAATTTCTTGAATGATTCAGCTGAAATAATAAGCAGATAAAGAAATAGGGGAGTAATCCCCTATTTTTTTGTTGACAAAACTAATGAGCATTAGTATAATGACTAACAAATATAAGTATAGCTATATCTTATAAGTTTTTTTGAAAAGGGGGAGCAGTGTAAAATGGGCAGAAAAGAGGAAATACTTTATGCAACTTTGGAACTTGCGGCAGAGAACGGAATGAAAGGGGTATCTATGTCGCAGATAGCGGATAAGGTGGGAATCAAAGCTCCGTCACTGTACAACCATTTTAAATCTAAAGATGAGATCATAAGGGAAATGTACCTATTCTTCAGAGGACAGGCTCAGAACGGCAGTAGTACGGTATCTGTGGATTTCTCAAAACTGATGGATAAAAGTATAGAAGAAATACTGCTTGGTTCGGTTTCGGCATATATGGGGATTGTTACGGATAAAAATATGCTTCGGTTTTTCAAGGTCCTCTATTCGGAAAGATCTTCAAATCCTGCGGCAGCACAGATAATCGTGGATGAAACGGAGCGTATGCTGCAGTCTTCAAGAAATATGTTTTATGCACTTGTTGTTCACGGCAAAGTGAAAAATGACAATATTGATGTAGCGGCTATGACATATTCACTCACAATACATTCGCTTATAGATTACAGAATGGACATGCTGACAGCCGGAATTATAGATGAATTCGGAGAGGACGGAAATCCAGTTCCGAAAAACATAAGGGATTTTATTGGATGGTTCAGCCATCAGATAGGAGTTAGAGATGAATAAGAAACTGATAAATTGGGTAGGCCTTTTAGGTGTGGCAGCACTGATATCTTATGCAGTTGCAGCTTACTTCTGCAGAGCCGCATTCCCGGGCTATAACTGGATGGAGTCTGCCGTAAGTGATCTTTCTGCAGAGACAGCACCTTCAAGACAGCTTTGGGATAAGCTGTCAGCAGTATTCTCTGTAGGTATAGTATGTGAAACATGTGTTGCCATTTATGTGTCCGAGAAAAAAATCTCATCTAAGCTTTTCAGAGTCGGGATATATATTTTTATCATCAAGAGCTGGATATCTACAGTAGGATATAAAATGTTTGCTCTTGATGATGCGGGCAAAGAAATCGGTGGATTTAATGAAATCATGCATATGGTCGTTACAGCCTTTGTAGTCGGACTTTCAATTATATCTCTGATAATACTTATCATAGCGGGTATCAAGAGAAAAGAAGTAAGAGATATCGGAATATGGGCAGCGATATCTTTTGCGATGATGCTGATAGGTCCGATAGGAATGGCATCTTTTCCACCGGAATACTTTGGAATAGCCGAAAGATTCAGCATATATGCATCGATCATATTCAGTGCGGTTCTCGGACTATATCTTTTTAACGGTTTCAAGAAGGCTTTGAAAGAAGGAGAAGATCATGCTTAAATTGTATTTTGGAAATGTACCGAATAATTAATCTACAATGGTTTTCATTTTCTAAAGAAATAATGTGAAATGTGCAGATGATCGTGGGGCGTTCGATATGATGAAAGTATCGGACGCTCTTTTTATGTTGTGACAGTTTACTGTGAATAGTAACCGTTTGTAATGAATATCAGCGGTTTGTTTTAAATTTCAGTCGCTATTCGATTTATTGCTTGACATTAACTGACAAAAGTAATAATATTAAACGCGTTTAATTAAACATGTTTAAAACAGGAGTTATGTTATGGACAAGAAGAACAGCGGACAAACTGAAAAGGCACTGAAGGATGCGGCAAGAAAGCTGCTTCTCAGCTGCGAGGATTGGACGGATGTAACCGCAAGAGCCATTACCTCAGAAGCGGGAGTGAATCTTGCGATGATCAATTATTGTTTCGGTTCCAAGGAAGCACTCTTTTTTGAGGTATTCAGGGATATGGAGGAAGACGTCAAGAAGTGTAAGCCGGAACTGATGGAGCTGATCAACAGCAGTCTGACACCGAAGGAAAAGCTGATCGAAGGTTATTTCCAGATGATGAAGCTGATGCTGGAGTATTTCGGTATGGCTCAGGCAGTTATAAAGTTTATAGTTATGAATAAAAGTCTGGATATGGATGCAGGAACCATGGAACTTGTGAAGGAACATTTCGGGGGGAGAAAGACCGAAGGAGAATGCATGATCATAGCCTATGAGTTGGAAAGCATTCATGAGCTTCTGGCCCTCAGACATAAGGAGATACAGGATATCTGCGGAATAGACCTGAAGGATGACACGGTTCTCAGAAGAATCATTACTGATAATGTTGACAGATTTTTGAAAGATTAAAGAGTAGAGGACAAGCAGACATGTTATCAAAATTCAGTGTTAAGAAACCGTATACGGTTCTTGTGGCCGTTATAGCGGTAATAGTCATAGGAGTGGTCGCTCTCAGCAGAATGACGATGGATCTTCTGCCGAATATGACACTTCCGTATGTAATCGTAATAACTATGGATCCGGGAGCAAGCCCGACGGAGGTGGAGTCACAGGTGACATCACCTATAGAATCCGCCCTTGCAACAACATCAAATCTGAAGAATATTCAATCTGTTTCATATAACAGTTATTCAACTGTAATACTCGAATATGAACAGACTTCAAATATGGATTCGACGATGATCGAGATCCAGCAGGGAATAGATCAGATAAAGGGAAACTTTCCTGACGGAGTATCATCACCGATAGTAATGCAGCTCAATCCGGATATGCTTCCGATCATGGTAGCTGCAGTTACCGTAGAGGGAGAGGACAGTATCGGAACGGCCGATTATGTAACGAGTGATGTAATCCCCCAGCTCGAGGGTGTTGAAGGTGTTGCATCCGTTAATGCATCGGGAGGCGTCACTGAAACAATTCAGGTAACTCTTAATCAGGACAAAATAGATAAGCTTAATAAGCGGATTAATAAGGCTATTGATGAGCAGTTTAAGGATGCTGAAGCTGAACTTAAGAGAAATGAGAAGCAGCTTGAGGATGGAAAGAGTGAACTTGAATCCGGTAAGCAGCAGGCTGCAAGCCAGCTGGCTGCAGGACAGACAGAGCTTGCCACACAGAAGGCTCAACTCTATGCGACTGCGGCTGATATGGAGCAGAACCTTACAGTGCTTCAGGCAGGAAAGACTGTTCTTGAAAAGATTATCGAAGGAGTAAATTCTCTAACATCACAGATTCCGGGAATCAAGGCTGAGATAGAATCACTCAGATCTATGATAAGTCTTGTTGATGACAGGATACTTACACCGGAGCAGTTCCTGGAAGCGAACGGGTTTGATGTCGATACAGCTCGTGCACAGCTTTTGGAGAGAGAAGTTCAGCTGCTTGAAATCTACGCCGGAATAAGAGCACAGGTTGAGCAGGTTGCAAAACAGTATAATATTGATCTCAGTGTGATTCCTATATCAAGAATAGATTCACTTATAGCAAGGATAAAGAGTTTTCAAGAAGGTATATCTTCAGGATTTGCTTCGGCAGGTGATGCTACGGAAAATCTGAAGAGCTTTATAAGCGGAGTAGATGCCGAACTTGCTGAGATAGAAGGTTCAATGGACCTCAGTTCGGTTGTGACATCACTTTCAACAACGCTTACTCAGTTAAATGTAGGAATTGAATCTATAAAGAGTGCACAGGATCAGATTAATTCGGGAAAACTCCAGCTTAATGAAGCATCTGTAATGCTTAACAAGAATCAGATTCTTGGAGAGCTTCAGCTTGCACAGGCCGAATCACAGATGATGCTCGGTGAAGCAGGTATTACTCAGGCAAAGGATTCAATCGATAAAGCGAAGGAGGATGCAAAGAAGGGAGCAGATCTCAACAACATTCTTTCGCTTGATACAGTAAACGGAATACTTATCGCACAGAACTTCGATATGCCTGCAGGATATGCGGGAGATTATCTGATAAGAGTAGGTGAGGATGTTGACAGCCTGGAAGAACTGCGTGACATGGTTCTTATCGATCTTGGAATGGATGAGGTAGAGGAAATACGCCTTTCGGATATAGCCGATGTAGAGATGGTTGATGATTCGGATTCTGTTTATGCAAAGGTTAACGGAGGAAATGCACTTCTTCTCACATTTGAAAAGCAGACAGGTTATTCAACGGGAGAAGTTACAGACAATATCCTCGACAGATTCGATCTTCTCGAAAGAAATCTTGATAAAGAAGTTAAATTCTCTGTTCTGATGGATCAGGGTGTTTACATAGATATGATCGTAAAGTCGATTGCTCAGAACATGCTTGTCGGAGCGGGACTTGCAATCATCATACTGATCATATTCCTGAGAGATATAAAGCCTACAATAATAATTGCATGTGCGATTCCACTTTCGGTAATCTTCGCGGTAGTACTTATGTATTTCACCGGAATCACACTTAATATTATTTCCATGTCGGGTCTCACGCTGGGTATAGGAATGCTCGTGGATAACTCGATTGTTGTTATAGAGAATATATACAGATTGCGTAAAGAAGAGAAAATGTCTATAAAGAAGGCTGCAGTATATGGTGCAAGCCAGGTTGCGGGAGCCATCACAGCATCGACTCTTACAACTATGTGCGTATTCCTTCCTATAGTATTTACAGAAGGTATGACGAGACAGCTTTTCGTTGATATGGGTCTTACGATAGCATATACGCTTACCGCGAGTCTTATTGTTGCACTTACTCTTGTTCCGGCTATGGCTCAGGGAATGCTTAAGAAGACCGGAAAGGCCAAGGAGGCTGAAGGCAGATTCTATAAATTCTTCGGAAAATTTATCAGGCTTTCGCTTAAGCTTAAACCTATCGTATTTCTGGTTGCAATAGGTCTTCTTGTCGGAAGTATAATGCTTTCGCTTTCAAGAGGAACTGCATTTTTCCCTGAAATGACAAGCACGCAGGTTACTGTTACCCTGTCGGCTCCGGAAGATGAAGAAAGATCCTTTGAGGAAATGACCGGATATGCCGACACACTTATGGAAAGAGTTGAGCAGATCGAAGATGTGGAAACGGTCGGAGCAATGGTCGGTACAGGATCGCTTCTGGGAGGACTCGGAGGAGGAAGTTCCAGCGGAGATGTCACAATGTATGTTCTTATTGATGAAGATTCCAAGATATCAAATGATGAGATCTCGGATAGGATCATGAAATGTGCAGAGGATATAGATTGCGAGGTATCTGTAAATACTTCAATGATGGATATGTCCATGATGACGGGAAGCGGAATCAAAGTTCAGATAAAAGGACGAGACCTCGATAAACTGTCGGAGCTTGCGGAAGAGGTTGCCGGAAGAATAGAAGGTCTTGAGGGAATTGATGAAGTTGATAACGGTATCGGCGATTTGACGGATGAGATGCTCATATCCGTAGATAAGAAGAAGGCAGCCAAGTACGGAATGACTGTTGCACAGGTATTCCAGCTTGTTGCAGCGGAGCTTGCAGATACGAAATCTATGACAAGCATTTCTACCGACGTAAAGGATATAAAGGTCTATGTTAATTCAGACAGTCAGGTTGAAGTAACGGTTGATGATATTAAAAAGATCACATTTGAATATACAGATAAGATTACAGGAGATAAGGAGACGGTTCCTTTATCAAAGATAGTTACCTTTACCGAGAAGAGTGAGATGAACTCGATTAAGCGTGATGCACAGGTAAGATATATCGAGGTAGAAGCAACTCTTAAGGAAGGCTACAATATCGGTATAGTCGGAGGTGAAGTTAAGGACGTAATTAAAGGAATAAATGTTCCTGAAGGTTATACGATAAAGACTACAGGTGAGGATGAGACGATCAATGAGGCTATGGAGCAGGTACTGCTAATGCTTCTCCTGGCAGTAATCCTGATATATCTCATCATGGTTGCACAGTTCCAGAGTCTGCTTTCGCCGTTCATTATCATGTTTACAATTCCGCTTGCTTTCACGGGTGGTTTTGCGGCACTGTATTTCTCGAATAACGAAGTAAGTATCATAGCGATGGTCGGATTTGTCATGCTGTCCGGTATCATAGTTAATAACGGTATCGTGCTTATTGATTATATAAATCAGCTGAGACGTGAGGGAATGTCCAAGAAGGATGCGATAGTCGAAGCATCAAGAACAAGACTTCGTCCGGTACTTATGACTGCCCTTACCACGATCATTTCCATGTCGACTATGGCAATAGGAATGGGCCGAGGTACGGAAATGTCCCAGCCAATGGCGATTGTCGTTGTAGGCGGACTTATCTACGGTACACTGCTTACCCTCGTTGTAGTTCCTTGTATATATGATGCAATTAATAAGGAAAAGGATATGAGAGAGGAAGATATCGATGCACCGGATGATCCGGATGAACTTGATGCACCTGATAAGGCTGCGGTAGTTGAATAATCTGCAATATCCGATAAGCCTGTATCGGCAGAGGATTAATTTTAAATAAAATATTTCATGGGATTGCTCCGTTTTCTGAAGAAAATGTAGCAATCCCTGTGTTGTTTTGTGGTACAATATGTAACGATCTTTGAACAAAGATATCTGCTCGAGTGGAGCAAAAAAGTAAGAAGGAAGAATGAGCATTATGAATATAGAAGATAGAGCTGTGGAATTACTTATCAAAGCAGGTTATCACATTTCTTTCGCAGAGTCATGCACAGCAGGCCTTGCTGCGGGGAAACTGGTAAATGTACCGGATGCCTCGAAGGTTCTCGATGTGAGCTTCATAACTTATGCGAATGAGGCTAAGATTAAATATCTCGGAGTTGAAGAGGAGACTATTAAGGCTCATGGAGTAGTGAGCGAAGAGGTTGCACGTGAAATGGCGCTCGGAGTAAGCCGTGAGGCCGGAGCCGAGGTTGGAGTCGGTATAACAGGTATAGCAGGACCGTCGGGAGGAGTACCGGGAAAACCGGTCGGAACGGTATGCTTCGGTATAGCGATTTTGGGCGAAGTGTATACTTGGAGAGAAGAATTTGGTAACCTCGGTAGAAATGTAGTGCGTGACGCAAGCGTAAAATTCTGTTATGATAGATTAGTGGAGCTTCTGGAGAAAAAGCTCTGAAGTAGACTTTTTTCGGAGAATTGATTTCGATGTCATATGTAGCATTATACAGAAAATTCAGACCTGACATCTTTGATGAAGTAAAGGGCCAGGATCATATAGTAACTACGCTCAGGAATCAGGTAAGAAATGACAGAGTAGGTCATGCATACCTCTTCTCGGGAACGAGAGGAACCGGTAAGACAACTATGGCGAAGCTCCTTGCAAAGGCAGTTAACTGTACGGATCTTCGTGACGGAAATCCCTGCTGCGAATGTGACAGCTGCAAAGCCATTGCTTCCGGAAATGCAATGAATGTTATAGAGATAGATGCGGCTTCCAACAGTGGTGTTGACAATATGCGTCAGATAAAGGATGCTGTCCAGTATGCACCATCTGACGGAAGAAAGCTCGTTTATATAATCGACGAGGCTCATATGCTGACAAGAGAGGCTCATAATGCACTTCTTAAGACTCTCGAGGAACCGCCGGAATATTGTCTCTTCATACTTGCAACTACTGAAGAGAACAAGATTCCTATAACCATCAAGTCCAGATGTCAGAAATATGACTTCCACAGGATATCCGTGGAGACTATATTTAACAGACTTAAGGATCTGATAAGCAGGGAGAAGGTTGAGGCCGAGGATGAAGCACTTGGATTTATAGCAAGAGCGGCAGACGGCTCGATGAGAGATGCACTCTCAATCCTTGATGAATGTATAGCATCATGTCTTGGGGAAGTGCTTACTTACGATGAGGTTCTGAAGGCAGTCGGAGCGGTTGATATAGAGGTTTACATAAGTCTCACGGAGGCCGTTCATAAAAAAGAAGCGGATAAGGTCCTTGATCTTGTAAACTCTGCTGTATGGCAGGGAAAAGATATGGTAAAATATGTTGATGACTATATCTGGTTTATGAGAAATCTTCTTTTCATAAAGCTGTCGCCTGACTCGACTGCGGGAATGGATCTTACCTCGGAGAATATAGAATATCTGAGAACGATGTCAGGTGAGTACAGCCGTGAGGAGCTGACAAGATATCTGAATATACTTCAAGATCTCAGCCAGTCGGTAAGGCTGTCGAATATAAAGAGAGTGACCGTTGAAATGAGCTTCATCAAAATGTTGACTCCTGAAGCGGACAGAGATTATGAATCACTTCTCAGAAGAGTAGAGGCACTTGAAAAGGGCGGAACGGCTGCAGTTTCTTCCGAAGGAGGAGCAGCGGTTGATATCAGTTCCATCAAGTCAAGCGTGGATACAGTACTTGCAGTGAAGACATCAGAACTTGAAGAGCTTATAAATACCAAGGTAGATACGGCGGTCAGAACGATCGACAGGAAGCTTGCGGGAATGAAAAATGTTCAGGCAGCACCTGTTTCGGATGAAGAAGTGAGTGAGAACGTCGTTAAGAATATAAGAGACAGTTATGAGACAGCACAGTATGAAGAAATACTGAGATTTGCTTCAGAATGGAAGAAAAACTATTTCACAAAGCTGAATCCGATATCTCAGAGATATCTGAATGAGGCTGATATTGAAGCAGGTAAAGACTTTACTCCGAACGGAGAGCTGGCTGTTATAAATATATATATTCCGAAGACTGATGCGGAAGGCGGTCCGGATATGGCTTATCTCTATTATCTGGATAAGTCAAATGAGAAGAGTGAGCGACATCGCTCTGATCTTATGGATGAGCTTTCGCAGATTATCGGAAGAAATATAACGATAGTATTTAAAGAGAAGAAGGGACATGCTGAAGATGCCGCACCGGATGAGGTTGCATTTCTTAACAGGATTCTCTTCGATGATATGCAGGTAAAACCGTGATAACGGTTTGAGAATATATAATAACGGGAGGAAATACCAATGGCAAAGAGAGGCGGATATCCTGGCGGAATGATGCCGGGTAACATGAATAATCTTATGAAGCAGGCACAGAAGATGCAGAAGCAGATGGAGGAAACTCAGGCTGAGCTTCAGGAGAAGGAATATGAGGCAACAGCAGGTGGCGGAGTTGTTACTGTTAAGATCAACGGTAACAAGGAAATTACATCTGTTAAGATAGCAGAAGAAGTAGTAGATCCGGAAGATATCGAGATGCTTGAGGATCTTGTTATGGCAGCTGTTAACGAAGCAATCAGAATGCAGTCCGAAGATGAGAGAGAGTCTCTCGGTAAAATAACCGGCGGACTTGGTGGACTCGGAGGCGGACTTGGAGGTCTCTTCTAAATGGAATTATACGGCGGAGAGGTTAATCGGCTGATCGAGGAACTCGGATCGTTGCCGGGAATCGGTCAGAAGACTGCGCAGAGACTTGCATTTCATATAATAGGAATGCCTGAAGACAGGGCAATGGCACTTGCGGATTCGATCAGAGAAGCGAAGCAAAATGTCAGATACTGCAAGACCTGCTGCACGATAACCGACAGAGAGGAATGCCCGATCTGTTCATCACCGACAAGGGATCATAAAACAATCATGGTGGTTGAGTCACCCAGGGATCTTGCCGCATATGAACGTATCGGACAATATAATGGGGTTTACCATGTTCTCAACGGAGTTATTAATCCCAGTCAGGGCATAGGTCCGGCGGATATAACTTTGAAGGAGCTGATGGTCAGGCTCAGAGATGATGTTGATGAGCTTATTATTGCGACCAATTCGAGTGTTGAAGGAGAGGCTACGGCGATGTACATTTCCAGGACCGTGAAACCGGCAGGAATAAAGGTTTCACGTATCGCAAGCGGAGTTCCGGTAGGCGGAGATCTGGAATGTATCGATGAGGTGACACTTCAGAGAGCACTCGATGGGCGTGTAGAGTTGTGATTTTTTTATAGTGGACAGACCTTTTGGGTAAATTATCGTCATGATTTACAGGAGGGCCGTGGGCTTGACTCGGTACGAGCTTTTGCTTAATTCGCAGGATCGGGCCCTGCCACAAGAAAAATAATACAGAGGAGGGGTATCTAAATGAAGAAATTCGGAATTCTTACCAGTGGCGGAGATTGTCAGGCACTTAACGCTACAATGAGAGGTGTTGCAAAGGGTCTTGAGAACCTTTTCGGAAATGTGGACATTTACGGCTTTATGGATGGATATAAGGGTCTTGTATATGGCAATTATAAGAAAATGAAGCCGATGGATTTTTCAGGAATACTCAGTAAGGGCGGAACTATTCTCGGAACATCGAGAGTTCCTTTCAAAGAGCTGGATACTCCTTTTGAAGACGGAACAGAGAAGGTTCCTAATATGATAAAGACATATAAGAAGCTGGATCTGGACTGCCTCATCGTACTTGGTGGAAACGGATCACAGAAAACAGCTAACAGGCTTTATGAAGAAGGACTTAATGTTGTAGGCCTTCCGAAGACTATCGATAACGATATCTGGGGAACAGATATGACATTCGGTTTCTACAGTGCTGTAGATGTTGCAACTCATGCAATTGACTGTATTTATACTACTGCAGAGAGCCACAGCCGTGTATTCGTTGTTGAGACAATGGGACATAAGGTTGGCTGGATTACTCTCTATGCAGGAGTTTCGGGCGGAGCCGATGTAATACTTCTTCCTGAAATTCCTTATGATATCAAGAAGGTAAGAAAGACTATCGATAAGAGAATGAAGCAGGGCAAGAAGTTTACTATCATTGTTGCTGCTGAAGGTGCTATTCCTAAGGAAGTTGCAAAGCTTCCGAAGAAGGAGCGTAAGGCAGTTCTCGCAGAGAGAAAGTATCCTTCGGTTGCTTACGAGATTGCAGAGAAGATCGCAGAGGATTTCACAGGCGATGTGAGAGTTGCGATTCCGGGACATACACAGAGAGGTGGAGCTCCGGGTGCATATGACAGAATCATATCAAGCCGTTTCGGTGCCAAGGCTGCAGAGCTGATCAAGGCTGAGGATTACGGAAAACTCGTTGTTTATAAGAATGGTCAGATCGATGCAATTCCACTTGCGGAAACTGCAGGAAAACTGAAGTATGTTGATCCTGAATGTCAACTTATTCAGGAAGCTAAGACACTTGGCATAAGCTTCGGTGATTAATGAAAATATTCGGAGACAATTCGATTTAAGATGAAAAGATGGTTATTCGGGGCAGTCCTGTTTATCCTTGTATTTACAGGGTCTGCCCTGACTTTTAATTTCATAGGGAACCGTGAGTATAACACTAAATCGGTCGAAGCTGTGGAAAGTACGCTCGAAAAGGCGTACATTTCTTATGATGGACTAAGGATCAATCCAATGGATGCCTATAGGACCAAGCTTCTTACCGGTGCAATGCGTGATTCGGTGGTCCCGGTAGATGATGCCAAGTCTGTAAATGTTATCATTCCGGACAGTATATCTGATGGAAGATATGCAGGCTACGAGCTGAGAGATCAGCAGGGTGTCACTCTTATCGAGGAAGGAAAGCTTATACCGGTTCGTGACGGAGACGGAGAGAATGAGTATTCGCTCAGTATCCGTATGGACATGACTGTAGAAAGAGACTACAGTCTTGTTTTTGTGTTCAAAGATGAAGAAAACAGTGAGGATGGAAATGCTTACTATTATTATACAAGAGTGAAGAGAACTTCGACGGAAAGACTGACTGAGATGATCGCCTATGCGGGTGCGCTGAGTAATACTCTTCTTACGGAAAATCAGAGAACCGTACCTGAGGAAAGTGTAGCCGAAGGCGGATATTATGGTATTAAGGATGAAGGAAATGTACTCCCGGCATCCGAAACAGATGCAGTTCTCGATCCTTCAGCACTGAATGAATATTTCGAAGGCGGAGATAAGAATTATCGCACTTACGGACATACTGTATATAATTCCAGGTATGATAAGGCTATACTGACGGGACTCGGAATATCGAGGCTCGGAAGTGTGATTCCCGTGGTAAAGGAAGTAAGTAAAGACAGTGCAGTCATATCGCTTCCTTGCAGAATTGTATCGAGAAACGGGGAGGATGTCGTATATTATACGATGAATGAATTCTATTCTCTCGAATATGATGCCGGTAAGAATACATTTGTCATGAAGGATTATGAAAGATTGATAGACGAATCCTTCTCGGGAAAGGATGTAATAAGCAACACAGGAAGACTGAGGCTGGGACTACTCTCGGATGAAAATCCCGAATATGCCGCTTCCCCGGATTCATCAAGCACGGCCTATGTAATGGATAATGCTCTCTGGTATTATTCGGCAGGGGATGATTTCTATACAAAGATTTACGGACAGAGCGATCTGATGACGCTGAAGGATTCAGGTTATAAAATAAGAATCCTTGCAGTTGATGAGGAAGAGATCGATTTTATCGTTTATGGACGAATTCCACAGGGCTCCCATATGGGATATAACGGAGTTGCGCTATATTGCTATACATTGGAGGGCAATTCAATCAAAGAGATTGATTTTGTCGAAACGGATCTTTCGGTGGATCTTCTTAAGAGCCAGGTCGGAAGATATGCATATTTTGACAGAAAAGACCGCGATTTTTACATTTTACTCGATAACAGGATAATAAAGATAAATACTATATCGAATGAAAAGGAGGAGCTTGTTTCCGGCATTCCATATTATGATATTTATGTATCAAGGGATAAGACGATCATTGCTTATCCTGATACGAGTGATATGAGTAATGTAAATGCAATTACAATCTTTTCTGTGAAGGACAGGATTGAGAGAGTTGAAAATGTACCGGGCGAGAAGCTCAGCATTATAGGATTTATGGGTGATGATCTAGTTTACGGCGCCGCAAAGCCCGAAATGGTTACGACCGGAGCGGACGGTACAACAGATTTCCTGTTTGATAAACTGAAGATCGTGGACAAGAACGGAACGGTCAAGAAGCTCTATGAAAAGGAAAATATATATGTTTCCGATGCAAGATATGAGAATAACAATCTTTACCTGTCCAGAGTTTCGAAGAGTCCGGAAGGTAAGTTTGTTGAAATAAGTACCGATTATATCTCCGAGAGCCAGGAAGAGGAAGCAGATATGCTTCAGCCGGCATTTCATTATGATGATGCGGGAATCGGTGGAATATATCTGGATTTTCCGGGCCGTGTTTATGTACCTGACGGGCCGGATGAGATAATTACGAGACTTGCCAGAGGGGATAAGCCGAAAAAGACTTATATAGCGGGAAGCATCAGTGATGAGGTTTATTATATATTCGGAAATTACGGACTTCTTGATGTGACTGCCAGTGCAGGGGCTGCAATTCAGCGTGTATCTGCAGGTGGAGGCTTTGTAGCGGACTATCTCGGAAATGTGATCTATCGCGAAAAGGAGATGCGCCCGTACTTTACGGTTGCGGGAAGTTTTGATTATATGCCGGCTGCTAAGGGAGCATCAACTGAAGAAACTCTCTATATGTGTGAGTATATGACTCTTCTTCAGGCAGGACTTAAGGTGAATTATGAGGATGTAAAGGGAAGAAATGACTGGAGTACGCTATGCTCGGATTATTCGGGCGGTATCGTGAAGGGCATAAATCTTTCAGGAGCGGACGTGGATGTTGCTATAGGCTATCTGAGCGACGGAGCCGCATTTATTGCAAAGTATGATGAGAGCTATGTGCTTGTTGTAAGCTACAACTCGGATTTTATCAGATATCTTAATCCGGTTACGGGTGAGGAAGAAAGAGTTGAGAGGTGGTACTTTACCGATGAGGTAAGGAAGAGCGGAAATGAGATGTATGCGTGGTTTAGGTAGAGTAAGAAGAATGTGAAAAGCGCATCATTCGCATTCCGCTGCGCTGCATGCTCATGATGCGATCTCGGCAAAGAATCATATCTGCCGAAGGCAGATATACAGTAAATAATCTATGATGCCCTTTCACATAAATGTGAGGGCATCATAGATTATTCACTGCATATGCTTCGCATATGCACTTTGCCTCGATTACGCACAAGAAAAGAGCCGCTGCAGCGGCTCTCTCTTTATGAAAAAATGTGGGGGAAGGTATAGAATCCTTCATTTGGAACAATTACATAATACAAACAAATTATGTCTTATTTAAGTTGTAATTGTGAAGAATTCGTGAAATGAAAAGTGATTAAAAAAATTTTTGAAAAAATAAGTATTGACTTGATACAACTATCTGAATAAACTGTGAAAGTGGTTAAATTTTTGGATTTATAGAAAGGTTGAAACAATGAAGGTACCATTTATAACAAAAGCCGAAGTAGAAGAAATAGTTAAGACTTATCCGACTCCTTTTCACATTTATGATGAGAAGGGAATCAGAGAAAATGCAAGAAGAATGAATGCTGCATTTTCATGGAATAAAGGATTTAAGGAATACTTCGCTGTTAAGGCAACTCCGAATCCTACAATTCTGAAGATTCTTCATGAAGAGGGCTGCGGTACGGATTGTTCATCGCTTGCTGAGCTTATAATGTCTGAAAAGTGCGGTATCAAGGGTCAGGACATCATGTTCTCTTCAAATGATACCCCTGCAGAGGAGTTTAAGAAGGCAGCAGAGCTTGGCGCGATCATTAATCTTGATGATATAACACATATTGATTTTCTGAACGGTATCACAGGTGTTCCGAAGACTATATGCTGCCGTTTTAATCCGGGAGGAGTATTTACCCTCGGCGCTTCGGGTGAAGCAGTACAGGTAATGGATAATCCGGGTGAAGCTAAGTACGGAATGACAGAGGAACAGATTATCGAAGCTTACAAGAGACTGAAGGAACTCGGAGCAGAGGAGTTCGGTATTCATTCTTTCCTTGCGAGCAATACAGTAACAAATGATTATTATCCGGCTCTTGCCGGAATACTCTTCAGACTTGCTGTAAAGATCAAGGAAGAGACGGGAATTGCGCTTTCATTCATCAATCTTTCGGGTGGTGTCGGAATTGCTTATAAGCCTGATCAGACAGGAAATGATATTATGGCAATAGGAGAAGGTGTAAGAAAGCAGTTTGAAGAAATCCTCGTTCCTGCAGGAATGGGAAATGTAAGGATTTTTACTGAGCTCGGAAGATTTATGCTTGCGCCATATGGTCATCTTGTAACAAAGGCAATTCATGAGAAACATACATATAAGGAATATGTCGGTGTTGATGCATGTGCAGCAAACCTTATGAGACCTGCAATGTATGGCTCATATCATCATATCACCGTACTCGGTAAGGAAGATGCACCGCTTGATCATGTATATGATGTAACGGGATCACTCTGTGAGAATAATGATAAGTTCGCTATAGACCGTGAACTTCCGGAGATTGAAAAGGGTGACTATCTTGTTATCCATGATACGGGAGCACACGGCTTTGCAATGGGATATAATTATAACGGTCGTCTCTGGTCAGCAGAGCTTCTGAAGAGAGAGGATGGAAGTGTTATAGAGATAAGAAGAGCTGAGACGCTTAATGATTATTTCACAACACTTGATGGATTCTGGGATATCCTGTAATCTGAATAGAATACAAAAACAAATGCCGTTTCGTGAAAACAATCGCGGAACGGCATTTTTTGTTATGAAAAACTGTGATTTTATAAATCTTCTTTATAAATTATCATATTACATCTGTCCCAGACTTCGTCTTTATATGTAAAAGCTCCCACATCCGTTCTTCTTTCTTTATAGCCTATTTTTTCATAAAATCTTTTTGCTCTGGGATTTTGTGGAAAAACCATCAATTGAACTGCTTCTGCATCCGTCTCCTTAAATGCATGTTCGAGTATAAGCAGAAACATTTCCTTAGCAACACCTTTTCCACGATAAGAAGGATCTACTATTACAAACTTAAGCATTCCTTCTCGTGTATTGGAATTATAAGAATAGCAAAAAAATCCAACCGGAGAGTCGTCTATTAAAGCAACATACGGCAAATCGCCACATCTTTCATTGATACCACGCAATCCCTCTTCAAAATTATCTTTTTCCAACGGATAATGAAATCTGTTGGCACACCACATTGCGTGAGTTCTTTCATCGGTTGCCCAATTCTTTATAAAGTTAAAGTCTTTATTAGAATCAAAATTCCTTATTTCCATGTCAATTATCTTACCTATTCAGACTGTAATTCTATGAACTATTTGTTTTCTCTGTCCAAAAATACTCTGGAGCCTGTGGCGCCCATTTGACCTTGATATTTACCTCTATAAGGATTCATCGCATAATCATCCATTTCTGCGAAAACTAATTGTCCAACCCTTCTTCCGGCCTTCAATTCAATTGCACATTTATTGGCATTGAACAGTTCTAATGTTATCTCCCCCTTAAAACCTGGATCAACCCATCCAGCATTCTGTATAAAGAGCCCCATTCTGCCAAGAGAACTTCTTCCCTCCACAAACGCTGTCAGGTTATCTGGAAGTTCGAAGTATTCCATTGTTGTTGCGAGAACAAATTGTCCCGGCAAAATTAAATATGTATCTGTTGTAATTGTTTTATACTTTATTTCGTTTTCAAGAGTAATAATTCCAGATGGAGTGTCATCAACAATACTAAATGTGTTTCCAAGTCTTATATCGATACTTGCTGGTTGTATTTGTCCTTCTGTAATGGGTTTAACTACCAAAGTTCCTTCTTTTATCATTTTGTCCATGGTTCTGTCTGAAAGTATCATGTCATCCTCCTGTTTAGATATTCGAATCCAATTGATGTGGAAAACTGTAATTTACTTCTTTTATGGAATTATACTCAAATTCTTTACAGTGCTTCGAGAACATTAAGCAGATAATCCCAGGTCCTTTTAACACTTTCGAGATCCAGTGATTCATTAGGTGTATGGACATCCTTCATATCAGGCCCGATGGATATCGTATCAAGTCCGTCAATCTTACTCTCGAACAGACCGCATTCCACACCTGCATGCATTGATTCGACAATCGGACTGTTTCCATACAGCTGCTTAAATACGGAGATCATGGTGTTTCTGAGAGGCGAGTCCTTTTTGTACTGCCATGCCGGATAGTTTCCAGAAAAACTCAGGGATGCCTTAAGCTGAATTGCAAGACATTCCAGCTTGAACATCAGCTCACCCTTCTTTGTATCTACACTGCTTCGTAAACAATAGGACATTGTGACCTCACCGGCTACGGTGTTTACGATTCCGAGATTGAGAGAGGTCTCTACGAGATCCGGAAAATCCTGGCACATAGACTGAACACCGTTAGGGGTCAGGAGAAGTGCCGATATAATTCTCTTTGAATGCTTTTCGGAAATAGCAAAATCAGCCTTATAATCCGTGAGGAATTCGACATTTACCGAAAGCTCCGGATCCGTCACGGAAAACTCGGACTTAAAGATTCGGCCAAGTTTATTTACTGTCTGTGTAAATGAATCATTCAGACAATTGGAGTTGAGAGTTATGATAGCCGTACATTCTCTCGGAATTGCATTATCCTTAGTTCCGCCCGAAATCTTAACAAGACTGATAGGGAATTCCTTATTAAGAAGATAAAGCAGACGTCCCATCAGGGTATTGGCATTGGCACGTCCCTTATCTATCTCGGTTCCCGAGTGTCCGCCCAGCAGACCGGATATCTGAAGCTTTATCGGAAGGGAATCCTTTTCTGCAGGGACCGTATCATATGGAATACGCAGGACTCCAAGTGCACCGCCTGCGCATCCTGCAAGGAGATGGCCTTCTTCTTCCGAGTCGAGGTTTATAAGACGTTTTCCTTTGAGAGGAGTCGTATCAAGTGCATGTGCTCCTTCCATACCGATCTCTTCATCAACGGTGAAGATTACCTCAAGAGGAGGATGGCTTATGGAATCGGATTCGAGGATTGCCATGCAATATGCAAGTGCAATTCCGTCATCTCCGCCGAGAGTGGTTCCATCAGCTGATAGAATTCCGTTATCTACGATAAGTCGGAGTCCGTCTGTTGAGAAGTCTATATCAGAGTCAGCTTCCTTCTCACATACCATATCCATATGTCCCTGAAGAATAACAGGTTCTTCGTTTTCACGGCCGGGACTTCCTGATTTAAAGATTATGATATTGTTCAGTTCATCCTGAATGCATCTGAGACCGAGTGAATCGGCAAAGGCTTTCAGGTAATCGCTTATTCTTTTTGTGTCGCGTGAACCATGAGGAATACTGCAGATTTCTTCAAAATGGCTGAGCACTGCAGCCGGCTCAATTCCTTCAAGTTTTTTCATAGCTACCTCCGATGAAAAATAAAATACCTTACATACATTTCCTATCGACGATCTACATATGATGTCTGAAGTTAAAATAAATTGTTAAATATCCGGTAAAAGCAGTACCCGATATAAATGGTGCTTTCTCTCAACAGAAAATCAAGCTTGCTTTCAAAGCTGGTATACATGGTTGAAGGTGTAGGAGAGCTGTAAGCATTGATACCGACATCCTTTGCAAAAAGCATTGCTCTCTTCATATGCATCGGATCACTTACGATCAGGGCACTCGAGAACCCGTTTTCATCCATGATAGTCTTGGCGTTTTCCAGATTGCTGAGAGTTGTCTCCGACTCCTCTTCAAGGAGAATATCTTCTTCGGGGATACCCTGTTCCATAAGGTACATGCCTGCGACATATGCATCACTCAGATAGCTGCCCTCACCGATTCCGCCGGTTACCAGAATTTTATCGGCATAACCTTCATTATATAATGTGATGCTGTGATTTAACCGTTCGCGGAATACCGGTGAAACTCCGTCCGAAGACAGTGCGGCCCCGAGGACGATTATAACATCCGCTTTTTGACGCTGGTCCTTATGAGAATATCTCCATATTGATACAGAAGTAAAACCGAATACCAATGCAATGATCAGTATAAGGATGAGGAAAAATCGAAGAACTTTCTTTTTTCCGCTTTTCCCTTTTTCGGTCTTATTAGTTTCTTTCTTCATAATAAAACTCATTTCCACTTTTTAAATCGTACATTATTATAACATATAAGATAATGAATCACATTCATTTCGTTAAAAATCATACAAAAACTCAGTTTGTATTATGAAATAACCGAAGCTCCGGAGGAGCGAGACTATAGAAAAACATCTGCAGATGAGTTATAATAATTTAGTTATGGGAAATGCATTGCCCATAGGTCGATATTATGATCAAAGGGGTGTATCCAATGAAACGAATAATAAGGAATATGGCAAAATGCAATAAATGCGGGGATGTGATCGAGTCGAAGGCAAGATGCAATCCCGTCAGCTGTTCCTGCGGAAGTATAACCATAGATGGCGGAAAGTTTTATCTTAAGAGAACCTGCAAGTTCAGTGAAGATGATCTGACGGAAATGAGTGAGTATGAAGAGAAGTAGATTAAGATGGAATAAACTGGATAATACGGGCAATCTCTTTCCGGCCATTGCAAAACCGGGAATGAGTAATGTTTACAGGGTTTCGGTACTCCTCAAGGAAGAGATTAAGGAGGAGCTTCTTCAGAAGGCTCTTGAACAGGTGCTGCCTTACTTTGATATGTTCCAGTCATGTATGAAGAGAGGAATATTCTGGTATTATCTTGAGTCCAGTCCGGTACCTTTTCCAAAGGTAACAAAGGAGCATACTTATCCGTGCCTATATATCGATCCGGATAATAACAAGAACGACCATCTGTTCAGACTGACATATTATAAGAACAGGATAAATCTTGAGGTGTTTCATGCTGTTACGGACGGAAACGGAGCAATTGCTTTTCTTAAGGAGATAACCTATCAATATATCAGAAATGCGCATCCGGAACTTAAGGGCAAGGTTTCGGATTTTCTTGCCGCCGAGACTTCACTTAACAACGAAGACAGCTATGTTCAGAATTATAAGAAGAAAGAGAAGAAGACCTATAAGACTAAGAAGGCCGTGATCGTAAAAGGTGACAAGTTCATAGTCAATCAGCTTGGAATAATTCACGGTATAATCGACCTTCAGGACATCAAGAGAGTATCCAAGTCTTACGGAGTGACTATAAATCAGTATCTGGTAGGAGTTTATGCATGGGCTATATATAAGTCCTACCTTAAACAGCATGTAAGTAAATATCCGATAAGTATAGCCTGTCCGGTAAATCTGAGGCCTTACTTTGATTCGGATACCAATAAGAATTTCTTTGTTATGGTATCGGCAGTTTATAATGCGATGGTAAATAACGCATCCTTCGAAGAAGTTCTGAAGGCGATAGCTGAGAGTCTGAAAGAGCAGATAACGAAGGAAAATCTCGAAAGATTATTTTCCTATAATGTTTCTAATGAGATGAATATGATACTCAGAGCTATACCGCTGTTCATCAAGAAAATAGCGATAGCTCAGGTATATAATGCATCCGCAAGGGCAAACACAACAACACTGACTAATCTTGGAGTGATGAAAGTGACAGAACCTTACGGCGATTATATAGAAAGATTTCAGGCGATGCTTGCAATGTCCAAGGGGCAGAGCATAAAGTGCACGGTGCTCTCATATAATGAGAGTCTTGTGGCAACCTTCTCGGCAAGTATCTCCGAGACGGGAATTCAGAGAGCTTTCTTCAGAAAGCTTACCGATGACGGAATAAAGGTGCATATAGAAACTAACGGTGCTTATTATGAATGATCAAAGTAATGCGAAGACAGCGGTCGTATCGCATGAGGCTTTGCAGGATTCTATCGTAATATACTATGTTTAATGAAAAGGTATGATATATGGCAAAATGTATCAGATGTAAATTAACAGTTGATGATGACTCCATGATGTGTCCACTCTGTAATGGTGTACTGGTTCGAGAAGAGTCTGAATATGCAGAGGCTGAGAAAAATGAAAAAGGAATATACATTTCAAGATCCTCAACATATCCGGATGTAGCTCCTGCACTCAGGCGTACGCAGATGATAATCAAGATCGCAATCTTTGCCGCCGTTATTGCCGAGGTGATATCTGTTTTGGTGAATTATTATACATATAAAGGAGTATGGTGGTCTCTGATAGTAGGACTGGTTCTTGCTTACGGATGTTTCACGCTGGTATACTCTTTCAGTACCAACAGAAGTTTACAGAGGATAATAAATACGCAGTCCCTGCTGGCGGTCATAGTTATGATCGGCCTGGATTATCTTACAGGACATACCGGATGGGCAGTGAAATTCGCCATTCCTATCATGATCATGACCATACCGATCGGTGTAGTTGTTCTGATGGTCATAAATGTAGAAAATTGGCAGAGTTACATCATGACAGAGATAGTAGTAACGGCATTTGCCGCTGTGCTTATGATGCTCCATTTTCTAAAACTGATAAACAGTTCGATTCTTCTTCTTATTGCATTTCTGACTTCTGCTGCAATCCTTGCGGGAACTATCATGTTCGGATCGAAGCTTGTTTCGGATGAGATAAAGAGGAGGTTCAGAGTTTAATGCAGGAATTAAGCGTAAGAGCCAGGATCATATCGGAGCTTGTGCAGATATTCAATAATACAAAATATCTGGAAAGAAAAATAGAAAACGAAGATTATGGCGAGAGTGAGATGGAGAAGCCGTTCAGATATCCCGAGAATTACAGCTCGGAGATTATCGATATGGGCGATTTCAGAATGGAAAAGCTCTGCAGAACAGACATAGAAAGTGAATGGGCTGTGCTGCATTTCCACGGAGGCGGATATCTGGCGCCGTTTTCAAATCATTACAGAATTATGGCGGGATTATATAGTGAGGTGGCAGATGGTGCAATGGTTCTTTCTGTTGATTACAGAGTTGCACCTGAGTTTACTTATCCGGCAGCGGTAGATGATGCATACAGGGCTTATAAATGGCTTCAGGAGCAAGGAATTTCACCGGAAAGAATAATCCTCGGAGGTGACTCGGCCGGAGGAGGACTAGCTATGGCACTATGTCATAGACTGAAAAAACTCGGAGAAGCACTTCCTGCAGGAATAGTAGGTATGTCGCCATGGACGGATCAGACAACAAGCGGCAGCTCTTATACTGCCAATCGTGAGATAGATCCCGTATTTGGCGGAACAAAGGGAGAGATAGTTTTCAATAATCCATATGCAGGTGATACGGATCCGAGAGATCCGGAGATTTCACCGCTCTTCGGAGATTTCAGCGGATTCCCGCCGATGCTTATTCAGGTAGGTACCGAAGAGATACTGCTCAGTGATTCTCAAGCTGTTGCCGAGAAAGCGCATGCCGCGGGAGTTAAAGTCAGACTATCGGTATATGAGGGAATGTTCCATGTTTTCCAGCTGTCGGCACTGCTTATGCCTGAATCAAAGAAGGCATGGTTTGAAGTGAAGCGTTTTATGAATGAGATAATAGGCAGGTCATCCGATGATGGCTCGTATGAGGAATCGTCAGATGAATAGTCGGTAAATGCGTTATAAGAAGGGGGATTACGATGAAGGGATTTCTTGTTGTAAGCAGAGGAACTGCAGAAGCGGATATCAGAGAAAGATATCTCAGGGAACTCGAACTTCTTATAGAAGAAAGAAATGAAGGGATTCCTGTAAGAAGAGCCTTTACAAATTCGGAAATTAGGCGTAAAGTTAGAGAACTGACCGGCGAGAACGTGCAGAGTGTCAAGGCTGCAATGTTCTCTATGAAGGAGGAAGGTGTTACAGACCTTTATATCCTGTCTACGCATGTTGTTGCGGGTGAAGATTACAGACAGATGAGTGAAGACTTATCGGGTTGTGCGTCTATGTTTAATTCCCTTCATGTAGCAAGACCTCTTGTGGAGGACGGAAATGATTTCGATCTCTGTGCGAGAGCACTTCACAGTGTTTTCGGTGACAGAGTCGGTGAAGACTGCCTTATTCTTATGGCCAGAGGCTTTGATGATCCTGATACGGAGGAAGTATTTGAAAAGCTTGAAAGAACGGTTGCGGAACGTTTCGGAGGAAGGGCTTATATAGCTACTTTGAATGGCAGGAGAAATCTGACTACCGTGCTTATGGATATGAGACGTCAGGGCAGGAGCGGAAGAGTTACGGTTGCACCGTTCAGTTTTATCCTCGGTGATATGGGTTATCATATTGCGGGGGGCGAGAATTCTTATGAAGACAGATTATCCAATCAGGGATATGATACAGATATAGTACAAGACGGATTGGGAATACATGATGCATTTCTGAGACTATATCTTAAACATTTATATGAGGCTTAGGAGGATTAGCCGTGAATATCATGATAGCCGGCTGCGGAAAGGTCGGAAAAACGATAGCTATGAGGCTCTGTGAAGAAGGGCATCAGGTAACGGTAATAGATATTGATGAAAATGCGCTGCAGGCCGTGAAGAGTTCACTCGATGTTATGGGCTATCACGGAGACTGCACAAGTATCAAGGTGCTTGAAGAAGCGGGGATCAGACATACTGATCTCCTTATTACTGTAACAAGTGATGATGAGAAGAATATGCTCACCTGCCTTGTAGCGAGGAAGGTCGGCGGATGCCAGACGATAGCAAGAGTAAGAAGTCCTCAATATGCGGAGGATATTAAATATATTAAAGATGATCTCGGACTTTCAATGTCCATTAATCCTGAGAAGGTTGCTGCCGATGAAATGATAAGGCTTATTCAGATTCCTTCGGCACTTGAGGTTGAAACCTTCGCCAAGGGAAGGGTAAATCTTATAAGCTTTGCTGTTGCTGAAGGTTCGATGCTTGACGGACTTCGCCTTAAGAATCTGCATTCAAAGATCGGAATGAATGCTCTTATCTGTGTGGCAGCAAGGGGAGATAATGTAGTTATACCTGACGGTGAATATGAGATCAAAGCGGGAGACAGACTTTGGGTAACACTGTCGCTTGCAGATATAAATACATTTTTTAACAAGGTTGGTATCAAAACTAAAACTATAAAAGATGTACTTATAGCCGGCGGCGGAACGATGACATATTATCTGGCCCAAAAGCTGATCAGTCTCAAAATTAATGTCAAGATTATCGAGATAAATCCGAAGAGAGCAGACGAACTTTCGGAGAAATTGCCTAAGGCTATGATAATCTGCGGAGATGCGACGGATAAGAGTCTTCTTACAGAAGAAGCATTGGATGAAATGGATGCTGTATGTTCATTGATGAATGAGGATGAGGAGAATATACTGATGTCTCTTTATGCGCATAGGAATTCATCAGCAAAGATCATGACGAGAATCCACAGAGATTCTTATGAGGAACTTGTTTCGGAGCTTCCTGTAGGTCAGACCATAGCGACTAAGAAGCTTACGTCAGACTATATTGTCAGATATATCAGAGCTATGCAGAACAGTCTCGGAAGTGAGGTTGAAACACTTTACAGACTGGTAGACGGAAGAGTTGAGGCACTTGAGTTTAATATCGGTTCGGGATTCATCGGATCAGGCAAGAGTCTGAAGGATCTTCCGCTGATCAGCGGAACACTTATCTGCTGTATCTACAGGGGCGGTAAGATTATACGACCGGGCGGAAATGATCGTCTCGAAGCCGGAGACAGTGTTGTTCTTGTTACGACACACAAGGGAATAAACAGTCTTGATGAAATTATAAGGAGATAAATTCATATCATGAACTATCTGTTGATAATTAAATTCATAGGCGCGATGCTTCAGTTTGAAGGACTGTTTATGTTGATCCCTTTTACGGTCGGACTTATATATCATGAAACTCAGGCAAAGTATCTGCTTTTAATGGCTGCCGTGGCATTTGTTATCGGCTCGCTTCTAAGGTTGATACAGCCGAAGTCGAAGAAATTTCATTCCAAGGAAGGCTTTGTGGTAACCGCATTTTCATGGATTGTCTTGAGTGTTATGGGAGCTATGCCCTTCTGGATAAGTGGTGAGATAAACAGCTTTACAGATGCGGTTTTTGAAACGGCATCGGGATTTACGACAACAGGGGCGAGTATCCTGGTCGATCTTGAAGCAATGTGCAAATGTATGCTTTTCTGGAGAAGCTTCACTCACTGGATCGGAGGTATGGGAGTTCTGGTATTTATGCTCATTTTCCTCAAGTCCAGTGCTGATGAGATGAACCTGATGAGGGCAGAATCTCCGGGTCCTTCGGTCGATAAGCTGGTACCGAAGGTCAGAACAACCGCATTTATCCTTTATGCCATCTATACAGGAATAACGGCGATATCTATAATAGCTTTCATTGCAGCGGGCATGCCGGTATTTGACTCCTTCTGTATAGGTTTCGGTGCAGCAGGAACCGGAGGTTTTGGAGTAAAGGCTGACAGCTGCGCGAGCTATTCACCGCTTTGTCAGGTCCTTATAACAATATCAATGTTCCTCTTCGGAGTTAACTTTAAAATATATTTTCTGATTATTATCAAAAAATTTAAAGAAATATTAAAGTGTGAAGAAGTTTTATGGTATACTATAATCTATATAGTAGCTTCTACACTTGTGGCAGTAAATATTTTCACGGAAATCGGAGCGGTAGGAGAGTCTGTAAGGGCATCATGCTTTCAGGTTGCGTCAATAATGACGACCACAGGCTTTGCAACACATGATTTTAATCTGTGGTCTTCGCTTCCGAAGGCTATTCTTGTGCTGATCATGTTTACGGGAGCGTGTGCCGGAAGTACTGGTGGAGGAATTAAAGTATCAAGATGGATACTTTATCTGAAGCAGATCAAGAGAGAAGTGGCAAAGTATACTCATCCTCGTTCGGTCAAGAAGATTCGACTGGATGGCGACGTAGTTGATGAGAATACGATAAGAAGTGCCAATGTATATCTTATGGCTTATGCTGCGGTCTTTATAGTTTCAATGCTCGTAATATGCATTGACGGATATGATCTGATAACCTGTTTTACATCAGTTGCCGCTACGCTTAATAACATAGGTCCCGGTCTGGAGGTGGTGGGCCCGATCGGAAACTATGCCGGATATTCCATTTTGTCAAAATGGGTATTTGTTTTTGATATGATCGCCGGAAGGCTTGAGCTATTCCCGGTACTCATAATGTTTGCTCCGCAGACGTGGAAGAGAAAATAATAAGTGTGAATTTTAACAAAATAAGTGTGTAAAAGGAGTGTGTAATGGCTGAAATGTCAGTAAGGGAAAAGATCACGTATGCAGCGCTTGATCTTTTTTCTCAAAAAGGTTTTGATGCAACGACTGTTGAAGAAATTGCAGATGCTGCCGGTATGAAAGGACCGAATTTATACAAATATTTCAAGGGCAAGGAAGATATTCTCAAGAATATCAGAACCATTGCAGATGAGCCATATAAGGGAATGCTCGGATATGATGATACAATGCCTATATGGATTCATAACGGTGATGAGCTGAAAGAATTTACATGGTATCATGTGAATTATACAATGAATAACGAGACTATCGTTAAGCTCAGAAAGCTATGCACGATCGAGCAGTTCCGAAATAATGAGCTGACACGTGAAATGACTGATCACCAGTATGAGCTGATATTAAACCTTTATGAGAAAGTATTTACCGATATGATTAAGAGAGGAACGATAGTAGATGGTAATCCGAAAATCCTTTCTTTGCAGTACACCGCACCTATAGCGCTTTTGATCCAGTTAAGTGACAGAGAACCAACAAGAAGACAGGAATCGATAGATATGATGAATGGACATATGGATTCCTTTATTGAAATGTATTTAAAGAAATAAGAATATTCTGATGTATCAAAATACAAGTAAGTCCCGACAGACTTTAGTCTGCCGGGACTATTTTAGTGGCTTTATGGTTATATATGAAGAAACCGTGTTTCCAAATTATTTGATATATACTTCAGCCATTCCGCCTGCATACTTTGTATCCGTTTCCGAAAGCCTGATATAATATGTACCCGGCTTAAGTCCGGTAACTTCAGATCCGGTACATTTCTTCACATCACTGAAGTTAGTCTTTGTGGCATATTCCATTGCTGAAGTTACACCTGTGATCTTGCCGTCGTTTGCACCCTTTGCTGAGCAGTTTACTGAAGAAATTCCCTTAGGAACGGCAGGTCCGTAGCCCTTCTTTATAGCTTCGGTTGAAGCACTGATGGAGCCCGGAAAATTACCGTTTTTATCAGTAATAACACAGGTCAGGATATGACCGATGTCCTCTGCTTTTGCAATATAGCTTGTATATACAGCACCTTTAATAGGTTCACCATCTCTCATCCACTGATAAGAAAAGTTTGATGCATTGCAATCGGTAACCTTCACGTTTAATCCGAATTCATATCTCTGATCGCCGTTTATTGTAACATTTCCGTAGATCTTTTGTCTGATAACAACAGGATCAGTAGTTACAGAGCCGGAATTATTTGAAACTTTACATCTGTAATAGATGATCGGTCGGTTAACCTTTCCGACAAGCTGAATAGTAGAAGAATTGCAGCCTGTAGACTGACTGTTTATATAGGACTGTCCATCCTCGCACCATTCCCACTGATATTTGAGATTATCGCCTGAGGCATTAACCTTGATCGTATAATTCTCTCCGATTGAAACGCTTCCTTCAAGACTGTCGCTAAGGGATAACTTAACAGAATCAATCTTAGGAGCGTTTTCTGATGACTCTTTGTTTTTAGCTGCATCGGCAAGTCTGATAACAACAGGATCAGTAGTTACAGAGCCGAAATTATTTGAAACTTTACATCTGTAATAGATGATCGGTCGGTTAACCTTTCCGACAAGCTGAATAGTAGAAGAATTGCAGCCTGTAGACTGACTGTTTATATAGGACTGTCCATCCTCGCACCATTCCCACTGATATTTGAGATTATCGCCTGAGGCATTAACCTTGATTGTATAATCCTGACCGATTGAAACGCTTCCTTCAAGACTGTCGCTAAGGGATAACTTAACAGAATCAATCTTAGGAGCGTTTGCTGATGACTCTTTGTTTTCATTTGCATCGGCAAGTCTGATAACAACAGGATCAGTAGTTACAGAGCCGGAATTATTTGAAACTTTACATCTGTAATAGATGATAGGTCTGTTGATCTTTCCGACAAGCTGGATTGTAGAAGAAGTGCAGCCTGTAGTCTGGCTGTTAGTATAGGACTGTCCATCCTCGCACCACTCCCACTGATATCTGAGATTATCGCCTGAAGCATTAACCTTGATCGTATAATCCTGACCGACTGAAACACTTCCTTCAAGGCTGTCGCTGAGAGACAGTTTGACAGAATCAATCTTTGGTATATTAGGATTATCAGACGAACCGTCACTAAGTACGGTGTACGGTATAGCACCATCACCGAATACAGTTTTCATGGTATCGGAATCCGGTAATCTGTCATTTTGAATAAAATACAGATAGCTGAAAAATTCCTGTAAGAAAAGGGGCGATTTATGCTCTGAATAATCAAAAGCGGTCCTTACAAATCCCTTTTTGAAACCGAATTTATCCATGCATCTGTCTGAAACATCATAAAAACCCTGTTCATCGCCTGAATTTCCGGAAGTTATGAATAAATGTCCGTCCTCTCTCTCTGAAAAATTACAATCGCTTACCAAAGGACTTTGAGTGATCCAGCCGGTACCGTTTTCCATGAGAAAATGATAATTAGGGCTTAAACCACCGACATTTTTAAATACATCATTATATCTTGATCCTGCAAGAAGTGATGCACCGCCGCCCATAGAGTATCCGGCAATTGAATAGCCGTTTCCTTTTTCAATCGTTGCGGCATCTGTATCAAGCTTACCGTTTTCTATGCGATTGATAAGCTTGCCGAGAAACTCGTTTTCTCCCGTAAGCGTTACATAACCGTTATGGTCGGTAATATTCGGATTGATTTTCGGCATGATAACAACCATCGGATCAAGATAGCCGTTTGTCATCCAACTTAAGATAGTCGGAGCATATTCATCAGGTTTGAAACCACCCAATCCGTGTATAAAAATGACTGAAGGATATGTTCCCTTTTCATTTGGACTGTATACATATCCATAGTCACCGGTTTTCTCATTACCGTAGGTTTTGGGATCGCCGTAGCTAACCTTACCCGCAGCTTTGACACTGGCAGTTCCACCTATTTGTACAATTCCCACTATAGCTATAAATACAGCCAGAAGAGCGGAAATAATACGCTTTAGTTTTTTATTCATTTGTCTTGGTTCCTCTCTTTCAAAAAAGAAAAATAGTGTTTTAAGTGTTTAATAAGTGTAATTGGTGTAATTGGTGAAATTAAATAAATACTTTCGAGCATTAAACCGTATAAATAATCAACAAACAAGTACTACCGGTCAATTAATCCCTCCTTCCCCTTGTGTAAATTGGTCATATAATGAATAAAACCGAGTGATTATCTAATTTAATGCACTGTATATTATATATTGATAGGTGTTAAAAGTCAATTTAGTCAAATGTATAGATATTTATTGTGCATATTGCACTTGATGATAATCAAGTTCATCCACGATGGAAAGATTTGATATTTAACAGATATAGTTTAAAAATTTAACGTTGATGTTCTTTGAATTAATTGAGAAAAAGTTTACTTTAATGAGATTACCACGTTCCATTAATGTGGCCGGGAAAATGGACAAACATTTATTAATAGTTTTTTAACTTTTTGTTCTTTGTTTGTTCTTATTTATCTGATAAAATTCACAACCGAGAGGGCGGTATATATGTATCTACAGTATATTGTATCGCTGTTCAAAGATTAAAGAGTTACATATCAAGATAAGGGGCAAGGATGATGGATGTAATTAAATCAGAATTATCGACAAAAGACAAATTGTTGAATTCAGCGCTGAATTTTTTCTCTACGAAAGGCTATGATGCTACAACTGTAGATGAGATTGCTGAAGCTATCGGCATGAAAGGGCCGATAATTTATAATTATTTCAGTGGTAAGGAAGATATACTGAATGTATTGAATCATGCCTTTACTGCAGAATATGAAAGTAATATGAGACTTGGTAAAAATGCGCTTGTATGGATTCATAACGGTGCTGAGCTTAAAGAGTTTACAATGCATCAGGTGAATTATACGATAAATGATGAACATGTAACAAAGTACAGAAGATTAGGTTTTATCAATCAGTTCAGAAATGAAGAAATGGCACAGACTGCTACACAGTTCCAGTTTGATAATATAGTAAATCTTTTTGAAAGAGTATTTTCTTATATGAAGCAGAATGATGCCATCGGTGATGTTGATCCGAGACTGTTATCACTTGAATATACGAGTCCGACATCACTGCTTATTCAGCTTGTTGATAGAGAACCTAAACGTAAAGATGAGGCTATACAGTTGATCGAAAAGCATGTAGACTTCTTTATAGCAACACATTGCAAGAAGTAAAATCCAATAAAGGTTATATGAATAAAAGAAAGGGAATGCTCGGTATTATACCGGACATTCCCTATTTTTATAGATATTGAATTGAATTTCGGATTCTTATATATGGAAGTTACTGCCTGTTTTTAAATTCAGAGAAACCGCCTGCGGATATAATACCATCAAGAGGAACACCTGATTTGCAGTAAGGACAGTCATGAGACGAAAATGACTCATAACCTTCGATATCCTCAGCATGGAAAATCGCATGAACATCATGGTTTTCAACCGCATAAGCAGCTGAGAAGATTGAAGATATTCCGCTGATCTTTCCACCATAGTATTCAATACATTCAACGGCTTTCTCAACCGTACGTCCGGTTGTTGCAGTAGCAAGAAGAAGCAGAACATGCTTGTTGGTTATCATCTGGATCATATTATCAGTGAAGGTCAGCTGGCCGACTGAATTGATATCAGGTCTGATAACATATATTGTTCCGTGCTGATTCATGCTTACAATACCTGAAGCAGTAAGATATTCGGCGAGATATGCACCGATAACTTCTGTTCCATCCATACATACGATCGTATCAACAACCGAAGATGCCATATAGTCGGAAGCCATTGACTTTGCAACAGCCTGTGCCTCACTTGAGCGGGCTTTCAGGGTTGCAAGATCGATGTAATAATTGATATGAGAAGATGTTGTAGCAAAATGACCCTGAGAAACCTTAAGCTTAATCTGATTGTTGTAAGGTGAATCAATTTTAAAAGATTGCATAATTAGTACCCCCTTTGTTGTCCCTTTTACAAAAAAACTGATATAATTATAGCCGTAAATTCGTTAAGTGTCAAAAGATACGGAGGCAAAATGTCATTTAAGAGTGAAATGTATATAGGCCCGTCAGGAGCCGGTAAATCCACAGCCCTTATGAAGAGCATTCTTACGGAAGCACATTTGAACCCGGATAAGAACTTTATTCTTATTGTTCCGGATCAATCCGCAAGCGTCTTCGAGAAGAGGCTTCTTTCTATGAACAATGATCTGTTCGGGATTCCCGGACTTCTTAATGTGGATATAGTCGGAATGTCCAGACTATCCCACAATATCTTTGCGGAGTTTGATGTGCCCGAAGCCGAGGTGCTTGAAGAGTTTGAAAGAAATATGATGGTGAGAGCAGCTGCTTCAAGAGTTGTCGGAAAGCTTCAGGTATATGGCAGAAGCATAGATAAGAAGGGATTTATAAGCCAGGCAAAGACACTTATCTCTGAGTTTATTCAGTATGGGATTACGGGTGAGGATATAAATGTTCTTGAGGATGAATTAAGAAGCTCAGGACAGGATTCGCTTGCCGGCAAGCTGCATGATATCGGACTCATATATGAGGATGTAAGAGAAAACTATTTTGCAGGAGGAAAGCATCCGGGAGAAGAGAAAATGAAGGTTATGGCAAGATGCCTGCTCGGACCCGGAGAAAGCAGGACAGTTGACGAATCGATCATAATATTTGATGAATTCAGAGGCTTTACTCCCGACCAGTTCAGTGTTATTGAGGCACTTAGAACAAGAGCTGAGAAGATGATATTCAGTATAACCATAGATACTGAGGTAGTCAGGAAGTCCATAGAGGTAAAGGAACATGAACTCTATTATCAAAGCTACCTTACGATAAAAACACTTAAGGAAATCTTAGGTCCGGATTCCGTAATTAAATATTTTGAGCGCGGAACAGACATTTCACGGTTTAAAAAAGGAAGCGGGCTCGAACATCTGGAGAAGGGGCTTTTCAGATTTCCGGTTGAAGAATATCCCGAGACGCCAACGGATATTGAAATATACAGTATGTCAGATCCCGTATCGGAGCTCAGCGTAGTTGCGGAAGATATAATCCGTCAGGTAAGAAACGGTGCGAGATTCAGAGACTTTGCAATAGTTACGGGTGATATAAGCTCGCTTTCGGCATATGCCGGTGCAGTATTTGATGATTACGGTATTCCGGTATTCATGGATGAGAACGGAAGTATAGGTAAGAATCCTTATACGGAAGCACTTCTCAAACTTACACAGATAATTGATAAGGATTTCAGCTATGAAACAATGTTCGGATTTCTCAAGCTCGGACTTATGGGCGAGGATATGCCGGGGTGTATCGATGTTCTGGAAAATTACTGCATTAAATACGGAATAAGAGGCAGGAACAGCTGGTCGAAGAATTTCCATTTACCATATGGAAAGCTTGAATCGGAAATAGAGGATGAGATAAAGGAAGATATAGGACGTGCAGAAGAAGCGCGTATAAATGTAATGAAGCTTCTTACTCCTATGACCGATCTTGATAAGAAAAGCAGTTATGTAAGAGATATCTGTGCTGCATTAAGAGTTATGATGGATTCGGAGCATCTGGACTTTGAAAGAAGGATTTCTGAGACTGTCGTTCTTTATGAGGAGATTGAAAGGTATTCGGAAGCAGCGGCGATGAAGCAGCTTTATGAAAAGCTGAATGATATCCTCAGCAGTATGGAAGAGCTGCTCGGTTCCGAGAAGGTTGATATACATACCTTTGCGGAAATGCTTGCCACAGGAACAGAGGATCTGAAACTCGGAGTAATACCACCAACTCTCGATGCGGTAACGGTTGCGGATTCGGAAAGAAGCAGGCTGGGTACCGTAAAGACGCTCTATTTCATAAATATGAATGATGGTATCATTCCTTCGCCGAGAAAGGACGGAAAGATACTGACAGACAGAGATAAGGACTGTATAGAGCACATTTTCCAGGATAAGGGTATCAGAAAATGTCTTGCGCCGAATGACAGGCTTGAGAGTTATATGGAGCAGTTCTTTATCTATCAGATGATGACGAGGCCTGCCGAAAGGCTTGTAATGACATATGCAGATGCATCAAGAGACGGTACGCCCGTTGAAATGTCATATATAGTCGGAAGAGTCAGGAGAATGTTTCCGAAGCTTGTAACTGAGAGAAAAGCTCCGGCTATGTTCAAGGGTACTGTTAAGACAGACATTTTCGGATTTACAGATAATCTGAGAAAGGCTGTTGAACATTTAAAGGATAAAAATGATAAATGGTATACGGACGAGGAGGGACTCGGATCCGGTGAGGCACTTCATGATATAGCACTATTCTCGGAATATAGCGGCGGAAGCCTCAAGGATTATAGAAATGCACTTTTCTTCAGCAATGAGGCCGAGACGATACCGCAGGAAATAATGAAGGATCTGAGACTTGAGATTTCCGTATCAAAGATAGAAACTTATGCGGGATGTCCGTATGAGTATTTCATGAAGTATATACTCAGACTCGCCGAGAGAGAAGAAAGAAATTTCAACTACGGAGATGTGGGAAATATAGTTCATAAGTCGCTTGAACTTGCACTTTCGCATATTAAGAAAGAGTATAAAAATTCCTGGTCGGAGCTTTCTGATGAGGACATTCGAAGAATATGCGATGATTCAATGGTTGAAGCGGTTAAAGGCTGCGAGAAGGTTATCGATGAGGATGAGACCGAGCAGGGAAGGAATTCCGTAATAATCGATAAACTAAGTGATCTGATCCACAGAACCGTTGATACAATAAAATACCAGCTGAGCATGGGAAGCCTTCTTCCGGAAGATTTTGAGCAGAGATTCACTGCTACATTTAAGGCTAAAAGACCAACCGGTGAGGATGCGGTGATCAGTATTAACGGAATTGTAGACCGTATAGACGGTCTGGATAACGAAGAGGGACATTTCTTCAGGATAGTGGATTATAAAACCGGTGATAAGACCTTTAAACCGGACCATATAGTTCAGGGTACAGATCTTCAGCTGACGGTTTATATGGATATAATAAGGGAAATTCTTGCGAAGGAATTTAAGCATGATAAGGTTATTCCCGCAGGACTTTATTATTACCATGTTACCAACCCGAATATTGATCTGAACAGGATCACGAAGGGCGCATTAAAAGAAGCGGAAAATGATGTTGCGAAGGCTGCTGCTATAGAGCAGAGGAAGGCACTGAGACTCAAAGGTGTGATCAATGATGATGACAGTGAAAACCATGAGTATCTGAAGCTTCAGGACCGCAATATGATAGATGATAAGGGAAGTTTGAACGGATCTACGGTTGTTCAGGCATCTGTAGAAGGAAAGTATCCGGATAAGTCATATACGGCAAGAACGGCCGCAGTAGGTACGGATCAGCTCGAAATGCTCGGAAGATTCGGAAGAAGCCGTATGGTTGAGATTACCGAAGATATACTTGCCGGAAAGATAGATAAGCATCCTGTCAGATATTATACGGAAAGGAATAAGAAATGTTCATTCTGTGATTATAAGACGGTATGCAGATTTGGCGTATACAGTGGAAGTGTAAACTATATACCTAATCAGACAGATACTGATATAGAAATGATCAAAGCCATGAAGGACAAGATCGTTAAAGAGGTAGAGTATGACAAAGTGGAACGACGCACAACAGATGGTGCTGGACAGCCTGGAGGAAAACACTAATGTTCTCGTTGCGGCAGCTGCGGGTTCAGGAAAAACAGCGGTTCTTGTTGAAAGGATAATAAGAAGTATCCGTGAAGGAAAATGTAATATTGACGAGCTGCTTGTCGTGACCTTCATGAGGGATGCGGCAGCGCAGATGAAGGCTAAGATCATCAAAGCGCTGGAGGAGCTCTGTGCCGACGGAGGCGATGCTCAGCTGATAAAACAGCTGGCTATTGCTGACAGAGCTGATATAAATACCATAGACAGCTTCTGTAAGAGAGTTGTTAAAGATAATTTCAGCGTGCTGGGAATAGATCCTGCTTTCGATTTATATGACAATGCAGAAGCAAAGATGATCCATGAGGATGTTCTCAATGACTGCTTTGAGAAATGGTATAATAACGACTTTGAATTTTCAAAGCTCTCAAAGATTTTTATAAAGCGAGGCATAGATGATTCCGCCCTTAAAGAGATCATTATGAGGATTTTTACGGTATCCCAAAGCTATGCAAATGAAAAAGGCTTTTATAAGAAGCTTCGTTCAGAAGCCGAGATCGATGAAGGTGCCGTAGAGAACGAAATATGGGTCAAGTCCGTTATTCATGATGCTTTTGTCCGTATAGACAGTATCAGGGAAGAACTGGGTAAGCTGAAAGAGCATTATACAAAGGAGCTTTTATCCGAGTATAAAGATGCTGCGGAAATAATGCTCAAGATGCTGAATGCGGATATAAATTATATTGATACAGCGAAAGCTTTTGATTCAGTGGAGAAGATTCTCGAATTTGCTTCCGGATCGTTGGAGAGATTTAACGGAAAGAAAAAATGTACGGAAGCCTTCGGTGATGATGTGGATATTTATGATGATCTGAGAAAGACTATCCGACCTGCATTTCAGTCTCTTCCGAATATAGAAGCGTTGAAAGAGGAAATGAAAAGAAACAGAAAGCTTACGCTTCAGCTGATTGAATATACAGAGAAGTATTCGGAAGCACTTCTTTCGGAAAAGACAAAGAACAGAAAATATGAATTCGGTGATATAGCACATTTTGCATACAGGATACTTCATGATGATGAGACAGGAGATATCTCTCAGGTGGCTGAGAGACTCAGGGATAATTATAAGTATATTTATATAGATGAATATCAGGACAGTAACGATCTTCAGGAGGAAATCCTTACTTCTATAGCAAGACGGGACGAGAACGGTTATCCGAACAATATCTTTATGGTCGGTGATGTTAAGCAGAGTATTTACAGATTCAGACTTGCGAAGCCGACCCTTTTCATGGATAAGTTTGAAAACTATAAAGAGAAGAAAACGCCGGGAAGGCTTATTAACCTGAACATGAATTACAGATCCCGCCGGGAAATCCTTGAAGGAACAAACTTCATTTTCAGGAATCTGATGACACGCGAATCCGGACGTATCGAATATGACAGTGATGCAGAGCTTAAGACTCCGGCGGAAGAAGATTATTTAAATAATTTTCCTCTTTCGGATGAAGGGCTTAATATTGGAGGAATACCCGAGATACTCTTTATTTCGGAAGCAGAAGAGGATAATGAGGAAGAGCAGAAAGCTGTTCATGATAATTCGGACGGATATGAAAATGTAGATGAGAATTATGAAAATGCAGATAATGCGGATGCTGAAGAGGATGATAATCTTATCGGAGCGGAGGATTACATTTCCAGGGAAGAGCTTGAAGCTGTAGTAATTGCCGACAAGATAAATGAGATTGTTTTCGGAGATGAAAAGAAAGGGATTAAGCCCCTTTATATAGTTAATAAAAATATCGACAAAGAAAAGCCTGAAGGACCGGATAATCCTCGTTACAGACGTGCAGGATTCGGTGATATAACAATACTTATGAATATCGTTTCCGGTTCGGAAAATATGATCGACATTTTTGAGAAGAAGGGAATCCCTGCCCGGCTTGACAACAGTAAGGGATATTTTGATGCTGCCGAGATAGTTACGATGGTTTCCATACTTAATGTAATAGATAACGCGAGAATGGATATACCGTATGCATCGGTGCTTCTTTCATCCATCGGAGGGCTTACCGAACCTGAGCTTGCACTTATCGTGACACGCAGGCCGAAGAGACGCAGATATATGTATGATATGTGCGTTGATTTTGAAAATGCATATATAGATTCGGATGAAGCAGAGCTTCAAAAGGTTGCGGAAAAGCTGAAGCGGATAAACGGAATGATAAGTACATGGAAGAATGTTAAATCATTTGTTACGATCGCAGAGCTTATAGACAGAATACTTGATGATACAAAGTATATGCTGTTTGTATCTTCAATGCCGCAGGGTAATATCAGATTATCAAATATAAGAATGCTCCGATATAGAGCTGAGTGTTTTGAAAAGTCCGGGTTTACAAGCCTTTTCGATTTCCTCAGATATATAGATAAATGCAAGATCCATGAGGAAGGCTTCGGAGATTCGGGTGCGTCATCAGATGTTGGAAATTCAGTCCAGATAACGTCTATCCATAAGAGTAAAGGACTGGAATATCCGGTAGTTATTCTGGCAAGAACCGGAAAGAACTTTAATGAGCAGGATTATAGGAATCCGGTAATAGTTGATCCGGATCAGGGCGCAGCTCATGATGTATATGAGATTCAGGATAACGGAATCTGTATCAGGCGAGTAGGCATCAAGAGGAAATGTCTTGTAAATGCAATGAAGAAAGAAGATATCGCGGAACGCATGAGACTTCTTTATGTTGCGATGACGAGAGCAAAGGAAAAACTTATAATTACCGGAATTTCATCTATGAAGAGCAGATCGCTGAATTATGATCCGGAGGGATTCGGTGAAATGAGCTGCTTTGCCGATATGATACTCCCGGCTGTAAATCTTGAAGGTTTTGACAGTGTATTCAGATTCACGACCATAAGTAAGAAGGAAGTCATAAGAAATGCATTCGGAGATGACTCATCGAAACTATTACGTTCGGGAAGTGAAATATATGAGATACTTGAACGGGAGATCGGAAAGCAGGCGGAGATTGTAAGAAATAACGGTGAGACAGCTGTGAATCCTTATGATACGATTTATCCTTATTCGGCAGCAGTCAGTACATTAACTAAAACCGCAGTTACAAGACTTGAGAAGAATTATATCGAGAAGAAATCCGGACAGAATCCGGACAGCGATAATGAACATCAGATGGTGATAGTGACAGATGACGGAAGAGTTGTCGAATCCGAATATAGGGACGCAGATATTTCAGCAGAAGAAGTCCGTGCAGGGCAGGAGAAGGCTGCCATGCGAAGAGGTACGGTAGTACATAAGATACTTGAACTTCTGGATTATTCGAAGGTTGAGTCACTTTCTGATATGGATAAAGAAATAGACAGAATAATAAAGCGTAATTTCTTTACGGAAGAGGATAGGGCAGGACTGAATCGTAAGCTGCTCTATAACTTCTACAGCGATGATCCGTCTTCTCTTTTTCAGAGAATGAAGAAGGCATCGGAGGCGGGATATCTTTTCAGAGAGAAATCCTTCTTCATGGGAATGAAACCATATGAGCTTCCGGGATATGATTTAAGTAAAGACAGCTTCAGTGATGATATGATAACAGTACAGGGAACCATGGATGCATTCTTCTATGAGAAGAATCCTGATGGAACGCTCGGGATCACGCTTGTTGATTATAAGACCGACAGGGTAAGAAAAGGAAGTGAGCTGATCGACAGATACAGTGTTCAGCTGTATCTCTACAGTCTTTCACTTTCAATGGTTACAGATGCGAAAATTAATGGTATAATATTCTATTGTCTCGCATTGGGCGAGGAAGTTGACTGCCGTGATGCGGTTGAAAAGATCAGTCGTGAGATAGATAGTGAGGTAGGAAAATGAGAACAACACCAGAAGATAAAGAAGGGATCACTCTCCTCGGAAACAGCAAGACTGTTATTCCGGAAGGATACTGTCCTGAGGTGCTTGAAACATTTGTAAACAAGCATCCTGAAAATGATTACTTCGTAAAGTTTAATTGTCCGGAGTTTACAAGTCTTTGTCCTATCACCGGTCAGCCGGATTTTGCGACAATCTATATTTCCTATGTACCTTCCGAAAGAATGGTTGAGAGTAAATCTCTCAAGCTGTATCTTTTCAGCTATAGAAATAACGGAGATTTCCATGAGGATTGCGTTAACAAGATCATGAAGGATCTTATAAAGCTTATGGATCCGAAATATATCGAAGTATGGGGAAAGTTTACTCCTCGAGGCGGAATATCGATAGATCCTTACTGTAATTACGGTAAGCCGGGAACAAAGTGGGAAGAAGTAGCCTGGAAGAGGCTGACCGAACATGATATGTACCCGGAGAAGGTAGATAATCGTTAACAGAGGAGTTTAGTTAAATAATGACCAGACAGGAAGCTGAAAATTACATAAATAATATACCGAAGTTCGCAGATAAAACCGGACCCGAAAATACAGAAAAGCTTATGGCTATACTCGGTAATCCGGAGAGAAAGGCAAAGACTGTTCATGTTGCCGGAACCAACGGTAAGGGCTCTGTATCAAGAATGATGAGCCTTTTCCTGAGAGAGGCCGGCTTTAAGACAGGATTATTCATATCGCCGCATCTTGTCCGTATAAACGAGAGAATATCGGTTCAGGGACAGGATATAAGTGATGAGGATTTCGGTCGTATCTTCGATACGGTTAAGGATGCATCGGATAAGCTGATCAAGGAGGGCGGAGCCCACCCGGCATATTTTGAATTTCTGTTTGCCATGGGAGCGGTATATTTTGCAGAGTGTGAGTGTGATTATGTAGTATATGAGACAGGACTCGGAGGAAGACTGGACGCAACAAACTGCATAAAGCCATGCATGACTGCGATTACGGAGATCGGAATGGATCATATGCAGTATCTCGGTGATACTATAGAGAAGATTGCCGGTGAGAAAGCAGGCATCATCAAGAAGGGCGTTCCTCTTGTATATTTTACAGGCAGGGTTTCGGCAAACAGAGTACTTGAGCATACAGCAAGAGTGAAGGGATGTCCGGCTTTTAATGCATGCTGGACTACGATAGATGTCAAGGAAGAAAATAAGAGAAAGATTGATTTTTCACTTGATACCAGATATTATACATACGATAATCTGGTACTGAATGCAGCACCGCGTTATCAGACAAGAAATGCGGCTACTGCAGTATATATGTTTGACAGGCTTTTCCATGAATGGGATGTATCGAGAAAGCAGGAAATAATCCGAAAAGGTCTGGATCAGTTTAAGATGGACGGAAGGTTCCAGTATCTGAAAGAAAATGTTATACTTGACGGAGCTCATAACGAGGATGCTGCGCAGGAACTTATCGGATCACTCAGATCAAGATATACAGGCTTCGGAAGCATGAAGAAGAAGCTGCTTTTCGCTATTGCATCCGATAAGGATTATGACAAGGTTATAAATGAAATGGCATTCGGGATCAGACCGGAAAAGGTATATATTACAGAGCTTGCGTCCGGAAGAAGACTTGATAAGTCTGTTGCCGAGAAAGGATTCAAGGCGGCACTCGGAGATAAAGTTAAGGTGAGCTGCTACAGCAGTTCACGAGAAGCATATAAGGAGGCTCTCGGAGAGCTTTCGGATGATGAGATTCTTATTGTGACAGGTTCCCTGTATCTTGCAGGGGAACTGCTTGGTCAGGAGATTTAATATGATAGATTTTGATGAAGAGCTTAAGAGATTTTCACCAAGCCTGGAAGTAAGTCAGGCAGAAGAAGATATATATAACAATGACCTTAAGGATATTACGGATATAGTTCTTCAGATGACTGAAGATCTGAGAGGAACCGAGAGGAAGTAATTATGGCAGAAAGAAGACTGTGCAGCTACTGCGGCAAGCCGGTCGGTGCAGGTGGATATTGTACATCCTGCAGACTTCACCGGGATTTTCTTGCCAAAGCGGGAAATACTTCGCTGTACTATTATAATATAGGTCTGGACAGAGCTAGACTGCATGATCTTTCGGGTGCCCTCGAGTCATTGAAGATGTCTCTCAGATATAACAAAACCAATGTGAATTCCAGAAATCTGATAGGTCTTATCTATTATGAAATGGGTGAGACTGTACAGGCTTTGTCACACTGGGTGCTGAGTGTTAACTATACAACGGTTGATAATCCGGCAGTTAAATATCTGAAGGAACTCAGAGATAATCCGGAAACTCTTCAGGAGAGTGATGAGCTTGCACGTGCCTTCAACCAGGCACTTCAACAGGCTGCGGCACGGGAGTTTGATCTTGCATCGATACAGCTTCATAAATGTATCAGCGGAAACGATCACTTTATTAAGGCATATCTTCTGCTCGCGCTTATCTGCTTCGAGACTAAAAGAAGTGCAGAGGCGAAGAAGTATCTTGCTCATGTCCTTTCAATAGATAAAGGCAATCCTACGGCACTGCATTTTCTCAGAGAAATGGGAGAATCAGGCGAAAGTGTTGAAGCTCTTATCGAGAAGGACTCTTCAGAGAGCAGGGAGTCAGAAGGAGATGTCTTTGATTATTACGGAATGGAAGAGACAAAGGGAAGACCTGCAAGAAAGGTTAATCCCGATAAGAAGGAAAAGCAGAGAGTAAGAGTCAGAAGCTCGAATGAGCAGACACTTATCAGATATGCAAATATCTATATGCTGGCAGGAATCATAATCGGTGCCTGTGTATTCTATTTCCTTATTGCACCGGGAATCAAAAAGGAATATCTCGACAAGATTAATGAGATGGATCGAACCTACAGCAGTACTATAGCTTCCAGAAATTCCGAGATAGATAATCTGTCGCTTATTGCAAAGACTGCTGAGGATAAAGCAGCTGTTCTCGAGGAAAGAGAAGAAGGCTATCAGAAAACGATAGACAGACAGAAGGATGAGATTCAGACACTTAAAGAGGCAGTTGAGGCCGGCGGCGGCGAAGTCGTTGTTGCGGTGGATGAACCTGAAGAACCCGAAGAACCGGATGAGACCGGCGAAGAGAATATGGAAGTCGGTTCGGGTGTAGGTCATAATATAGGTCAGGTCGTTAATGCAGCTGCTGAAAGAAATAATGAAAATGTAAGAGGTATTTCAAGGGAAGATATTGAGATGCTTATTCAGGGAGAGTAAGCTTCATGTTCAAAACCCTGCGGAGGAAAAAATGGGCGCAAACGGATCTTTAAAAGATTTTTTAAAAAAGAACAGCAAGAATCTTGTTGTTCCGGTAATTCTTATAGTAATCGGACTTTTTATGGTATTCCATCCCGTTGGATGGGTTAATCTTATCGTAAAGATAGTTGGAATACTCTTTGTGGCAGCCGGAGTTCTGCTCGGATGTTCAACCATCTCGAGACTTGGCTCACCGACGATGGCAGCTGCGATAATTCTCGTACTTCTCGGTATACTTTGTCTTGCTATTTCGGACAGGATAGCAGATCTGATACTTATAGTTATCGGAGTCAGTATGATCGCAAATTCTGTGATGAGTATACATGATGCTTATGTAGTAAAGGGAAAGAGCGATCATTTCATAGCTTACATTATAAATGACATAGTTACACTGGTATTAGGTATAATCCTTATCTTTGTTCCGAAGGGAATAGAGGGCGCATTTGCAATAACAATCGGTGTTGTTCTCTGTGTTATAGGCGTATCGAACATCATAACCGTTTTCAGAGTTTTCCGTGACGGCGGAAGATATATAGATGACGGTTCGGATGTAGTCTGGGAGGAATAAGATTTGAGAGTAGGAATGGGATACGATGTGCACCGCCTTGTTCCGGACAGAAAGCTGATCCTCGGTGGTGTTGAAATAGATTATGAACTTGGACTTCTGGGACATTCCGATGCGGATTGCCTCACGCATGCTATAATGGATTCGCTTCTCGGGGCGGCTGCAATGGGAGATATCGGGAAACATTTTCCTGATTCTGATGAAAAATATGCCGGTGCCGACAGTATGGTATTAATGGGTGTGGTCCGCGATATGATAACAGAAGCAGGATACCGCATAGGAAATGTTGATGCGACGATAATCGCACAGAAACCCAAGATGGCACCTCATATACCTATGATGAGAGAGAAGATTGCCGAGGTACTCGGTGTGGAAATATCAAGAATTAATGTTAAAGCAACGACTGAGGAAGGACTTGGGTTTACCGGAGAAGGGCTTGGAATAGCCTGTCAGTCGATAGCGCTTTTAGAGGAGATACAGAGTGATCAGGTTATCGGATAAGTCTGATTCCGAAATTGCGGAAATGAAGCTCCTGTGGAAGGAATACTTCGGAGACAGCGACGAATTTATAGATTTTTACTTTGAGAAGATATGTGCCCGCAATAAAATTGTGATCATGAGAGAAGACGGGATACTTACCGGAATGCTCCATCTGAATCCGTATATTTTTTCTGCGGATAGGAAGGAAATAATACGAACATATTATGTTGTAGGCGTAATGGTCCGCGAAGGCTATAGAAATCAGGGAAGAATGAAGAAGATGTTCGATTATGCGTATTCGGTGCTTAGTTCGGAACGTATCAAGTTCATCTACCTCTGGCCTGCAAATGAAGCATATTACGGTGGTGTTGGTTTCAGCACTGTCACACAGATGGTTGACATAACATTTAAACGAGAGGATCTTGAGCTCCTTCGGGATGAGATGGTTACCGCTAAATGTGATATGGAATTCGGCAAGCTGATAAGGAATCTTATCATGCCGGAATACTCGGCAGAGAACATCAGTTCGATGGTTTCCGAGATGTGCAGTGAGGGAGGAAGCTTCTCCTGCCTTGAGAAAATGGGGACGATTCAGGGATGTTATTCGATCATAAGAAACGGAGATACTCTGGAGGTGGACCATATAGTTCCGTATTTCGGACTCAGAGAATATACAGGAAGGCTGTTTGACAGTATTGAGGAAGCCCTTGCCCGTTATGATGATCTTGAGACTGAGATAAGGAAAGAGATTGATACAGAGAATGCCGGATCAGACGGAGGTACGGATAATGCATCCGCAGACAGTGAAGCATATGGTCATCCGGATGCTGTATCAGCAGACAGTGAAGCGGATGATCATCCGGAAACGGAAGATGATCGATCGATAAAATATATAAAGATTACAATGGACTATAGGATAATGCAGTGCTATAAGCATACACTCGATATGAATCAAGTGAGTTTGTCCAGAAAATATATGGCAGCGGCTCTTGAAGAACTGCCGTTTGATCCCGGCAATTTACTTTTCAGTGAAATCGTATAGTATTAAATATGATAATAGCGGAGATATCCGAAGTCTAAAATATAAATAGTCATGGAGGAATAATATGTTAAGTGACAGAATGAATGAAAGAGTTATTACGGCGAAAGCAGAAGGCACAACTATATTGGGTCTTATCGGATCCGCACTGCTGGTTTTGATAGGTGCTTTTGCGGTTGTCTTTATTCCAACTTTCGGTATTTTGGGAGCGATAGTAGCGATGACGGGCGTATATATTTTTATATATGTTAAACAGGCTCTGAATCTTGAATATGAATATACACTTACGAACGGAGATATCGATGTTGCAAAGATTATGCAGAAGAGCCGTCGTAAGGACGTTCTCAGCATCTCGGCAGACAGCATAACTTATATGGATTACGCTGATTCTGACAGGGTTAAGAATGATCTTGAAGTTAAGAAGGGACAGGTTAAAGTCAATTATTTTACCGGAAAGACCGAAGACGGAAAGGATGTTGCAATCTATTCATCTAACGGAAAAGACGATCTTATATCGATCTTAAATTTTGATGAAAAATGTATCGCACACATGAAGGACGTGCTTAAGGTTAAGTGCGCTATAAAGCAATAATACGTACAAAAAAATGTGACAGCCTTTTGGCTGTCACATTTGACTTATATGCATATTAAAATGTTACGGTTCGAGCGGGATCATCTTGATTCCTTTATAAAGTTTGGTATATATACTCTTCTCATCTTTATAGAGGAAAAGACCGCGGGAGCCGTCGCGAATGATATAGGCATATTTATTCTTCTGGACGTTCATGTATAATACTTCATCGACATTGAGCTCTTCAGCTTTAATCTTTGCTGTATATACATTTACGGGTTCCATTTTGTACTTCTTTACAGCCTGTTCTACCGTCATGCAAACCCCTCCTTCTCCCAAAACAGTCTGTTCAGCAGGTAAATATAGGTATTAACAATGCCGGTTACATCACCGTCCCCATATAACCAGTGAAGCAGCCTTCTCTTAAATTCAGTATATTGTAAAAGATGATTAAAGTCAACGCTATATCGGATTTACAAACAGGTTTATATTTAATCTGCAAACATGCTTATATTGGATTTATATAATGGTTTTACTCTATTTGAATTTGGGCGATTTTTATGGGTATGACATCCTGAAAATGTGTGAAAGACGAGGAATGATATATGGATAATAAGCAGGAGCTTAATCTGAAAAATGCAAATTATTATATGCTCTTCGAAGAGCAGGTTAAGCAGGCGTCGAAGTGTTCCGCAAAACCGAAGCTTCTTATGCATGCCTGCTGCTGTCCGTGCAGTTCACATTGTATAGAGTTGTTATCGGAAATCTTCGATATTACAATATATTTCTATAACCCCAATATTGATGAATTGGAAGAGTATGAGAAGAGATATGCGGAACTTATAAAGCTTAAAGATGAAGCGGAGTTTGCAAAGAATATCCATCTTATATATGGAGATTATGAGCCCGAGAAGTTTTATGAGATGGCAAGAGGAAGAGAGATGCTTCCGGAACGTTCGGAAAGATGTTATGACTGCTATATGATGCGTCTGAAGAAATCTGCAGATTACGCTATGAAGAACGGATTTGATTATTTCACAACGACTCTGTCTATAAGTCCGTATAAGAATGCGGATTGGATAAATGAGATAGGTATAAAGCTTGAGAAGGAAATATCTGAAAACGGAAGGATATCTGATCATCCGATATTTCTTTTCAGTGATTTTAAGAAGAAAAACGGATATAAGAGATCCATTGAACTTTCAAAGGAATATGGGCTTTATCGTCAGGACTACTGCGGATGTGTTTTTTCAAAAGCTGAAAGAGACAGAAAGAAAAGTGAACAGTAAATAAATTTGCAAAATACTTGCAAATTTTTATTGACATACTAAATTGCCACTGCTATAATCTGAAAATGCAAATGAGTTGCGAATTATTTCAGGTGATTAAAATGAAGGCAATAAGTAATAAAATCATAAAGAAGATATCGAAGATCATGCTTGCTGCTTCTCTCGTACTGCTTCTGACCGGATGCGGAGAAAAGAATGCCATGGCAACAGCAGAGGCAAAACAAAACGGAAAAGCATACAGTGTGGTATGTACAACCTATCCGCAATATGACTGGGTGATGAATGTGCTCGGAAGTCATGCGGATGAATATTCGGTAATACTGCTTCTTGATAATGGTGTGGATATTCACAGCTATCAGCCTATGGTAGATGATATGGCTCAGATATCTGCAGCTGACATCTTCATATATGTCGGAGGCGAATCGGATGCGTGGGTTGAGGATGTTCTGAAGAGTTCGGAAAACCCAAATCTCAAGTCTATAAATCTTCTTGATAGTATCGGTGATTCGGCAGTTGCAGAAGAACTTAAAGAAGGAATGCAGGAAGAAGATGAGGAAGAGGGCCATGATGAGTCAGAGAATCATGATGAGTCAGAGGAAGGACATCATCATGATGACAGAGATATAGAATATGATGAGCATGTATGGCTTTCTCTTAAGAATGCAGAGATGCTTACCGGAACCATCAGAGATGCACTTTGCGATCTGGATCCTGAAAATGCCGAAGATTATAAGAAAAATGCTGAAGAATATATAAACAAGCTGGATTCACTTGATAAGAAATATGAAGAAGCAGTGAGTGGTGCAAAAAACAAAACTCTTATTTTCTGTGACAGATTTCCGTTCAGATATATGTTAGAAGATTACGGACTTGATTATTATGCTGCATTTATAGGCTGCAGTGCTGAATCCGAAGCAAGCTTTGAAACAATAACCTTCCTTGCGAAAAAGGTGGATGAGCTTGGAGTTGATACGGTATATGTTATTGAAAACTCGGATGAGAAGCTTGCACAGACCATAATTGATAATACGAAGAGTAAGAATCAGGAAATAGTGGTTATTAATTCCATTCAGTCTGTGACAGATAAGGATATTACATCAGGAAAAGATTATTACAGTATTATGGAAGAAAACCTGGAGGCATTAAAGAAGGGACTCGACTGATAAGATGTGAACCGCTGCAGAATGCATTTGGCATGCTGCAGCGGTTTTTTGTTGGGAATAGATATGGCTCGCATGGAATAATAAACATCATTTAATTTATTTGATTTTTATGATATAGTATTGTGCGTCATTAAAAGAATATTTTTGGAGGAAAGACAATGTTCAAGAAGAAGATTATGGCACTTGGGTTGGCTCTCACAATGAGCTTTTCACTTTTCGGATGCGGTTCAGGAAGCGGTAATGCTACTGAAGCTGCAACAGCGGCAGGAAATGAGGGAGCTTCAGCAGAGGTATCCACAGACGGTTCAGACCTTGCAAAGGTTAAGGAGAAGGGTACGCTTGTCGTAGGAATCACTGATTTTGAGCCTATGGATTATAAGGATGATGGCGGTAACTGGATCGGATTTGATGCAGATATGGCAGCAGCTTTTGCTGATAACCTCGGTGTAAAGGTTGAGTTCGTAGAAATTGACTGGGATAATAAGGTTCTTGAGCTTAATTCAGGAAATATAGATTGTGTATGGAACGGTATGACACTTACTGATGAGGTTAAGTCAGCTATGGATTGTTCAAATCCATACTGCAACAATGCTCAGATCGTTATCGTTCCTGCAGATAAGGCAAATCAGTATCAGACAGAGGACAGCATTAAGGATCTCAGCTTTGCTGTAGAAGCAGGAAGCGCAGGTGAAGCAGAAGCCCAGAGTCATGGCTTTAAGTCCACTCCGGTTCAGAATCAGGCTGGTGCTCTCATGGAAGTTAAGTCTGGTACATCTGATGCCGCAATAATCGATTCACTTATGGCTGCAGCTATGGTAGGTGAAGGAACAAGCTATGCTGATCTTACATATACAGTAGGTCTTAACAGTGAGGAGTACGGAGTCGGATTCCGTAAGGGTTCGGATCTTGTAGGTGAGCTGAACAGCTTCTTCGTATCAAGCTATGCTGACGGAAGCATGCAGAAGACTGCTGAAAAGTATGGAGTTCAGGCTGCACTTATCGAGCAGAAATAATATAACGTACTGCATATAAGATTTGAAGTATTGCAGAATAAATTTGAATTACTGCAGTAATAATCCGAATCACGGATGAATCAATAAGAAGTACGGATGAAATCTAAACCATAAATGATAAGATGGATGAGGTAGGAGATGGATCAGTTTTTTCAACAATTTCCGATTGTTATACATGCACTAAATGTAGGCTTTCTACAGACGCTGAAGCTGTTTTTTGTAACACTGCTCGGTGCAATTCCTCTTGGACTGCTTATATGTTTCGGTACGCAGTCAAGATTTAAACCGGTCAGCATATTTTTCAAGATCCTCATCTGGATAATAAGAGGAACACCTCTTATGATACAGCTGCTTATCATTTATTATTTTCCGGGACTGGTACTCGGAAAGGCTATCTGGGGCGGCGACGAGGTCGGAAGATTTGCCGCTTCGGCAGTAGCATTTATAATTAATTATGCATGTTATTTTTCTGAAATATACAGAGGCGGAATCATAAGTATTCCGGTCGGACAGGATGAGGCAGGACTGGTTCTGGGAATGACAAAGTCTCAGATATTCTTTAAGATAAAGCTGCTTCAGATGGTCAAGAGAATACTTCCGCCGATGTCAAACGAGATACTCACTCTTGTAAAGGATACATCCCTTGCAAGGATCATTGCTCTCCAGGAGGTCATCTGGGCAGGACAGGCTTTCATGAAGGGCTCACAGGGAATATCGGGAGCTATATGGCCGCTCTTCTTTACAGCGGTTTATTATCTGATCTGCAACGGTATCCTGACACTTATTTTTGCTAAGTGTGAGAAGAAGCTGGAATATTTCAAGTAGGCTGACCGCTCATGGTGTAATACAGTAAAATGTATGCTTGACGCGAAGGAGAAGTATAAGAATGAGTATTTTGGAAGTTGAACATATCAGTAAATCATTTGATAAGACGGAAGTGCTTAAGGATATCTGTTTCAGTATGGAGAAGAGTCAGGTCTTATCTATCATAGGTTCATCGGGAAGCGGAAAGACAACACTTCTGAGATGCCTGAACTTCCTTGAGTTTGCAGATAAGGGAGTGATCAGGGTAGCGGGAGATACGGTTTTTGATGCCGATGATCCTTTATACAGAAAAGAAAATGAGATCAGAAAAAACAGGATGCATTTCGGAATGGTATTCCAGTCCTTTAATCTGTTTCCGCAGTATACGGCAATAGAAAATGTAATGCTGGCGAGACGCCTTCAGGCTGAAAAGAAGGCCGATTATAAATCGCATAAGAAGGAAATACTCGAAGAGATAAGGACAGATGCCGAGGACCTTCTGAATCAGATGGGACTTTCGGAGAGGATGACGAACTATCCGCATCAGCTTTCGGGCGGACAGTGTCAGAGAGTTGCGATTGCCAGAGCTCTTGCAATGAGGCCGAATATACTCTGTTTTGATGAACCTACATCGGCACTCGATCCCGAGCTTACGGGTGAAGTCCTCAGGGTTATCAAGGAGCTTGCGGAGAAGAAGATGACTATGATAATTGTTACGCACGAGATGTCCTTTGCAAAAAATGTATCCGATCAGGTTCTTTTTATGGACAGTGGTATAATACTTGAATCCGGAACACCTGATGAAGTGTTTAATAATCCTAAGGAAGAAAGAACGAAACAGTTCCTCGGAAAGATTTCAACCTGAAACAGAATCAGATAACAATCAACCCGGGAACTGAATTAACAACAGTGAAAGACTCATAAGATAAACTAGAACAGCATATAAGAACACCCCGGCTTGATATGCAGCCGGGGTATTTTTATCTTAGAACAGATATCGGATAAAACGGTTTTTATACGAAATACAGCTGCTCACCAGGAGCTGTATAATTATCCGATATAGTATGATTCTTCTTATATTCATTGATCCTTGTCATGATACGTTCGTTCGGATTAAGCAGATCGCTTATTGATGCATCATGGTTAAGATGATCGATCACAATTGCTATATATTTGCTGAGATCGGCTGAAAGATACCATGGTCTGTCAAAGAGCTCAGGCTTCTGATATATAACATTTGTTGAAATAACCTTCTCGATTATTCCATCAGCATAAGCCTTGTCGAATACTTCAAGACCGGCGGTGAAAAGACCGAATGTAGCGAGACAGTAAACACGTCTTGCTTTTCTTTCCTTCAGCTGTCTTGCTACATCGAGCATACTCTCGCCTGATGCGATCATATCATCGATGATGATAACGTCCTTATCCTCTACGGAATCTCCAAGGAATTCGTGAGCTACGATAGGATTCTTTCCGTCTACGACCTTTGAATAATCTCTTCTCTTATAGAACATACCAACATCTACTCCGAAATGGTTTGCAAAGTAGATAGCTCTGTTCATTGCACCTTCATCAGGTGAGATGACCATCATATGGCCGTTATCGAACTCGAGATCAGGAGTGGATCTGAGCAGACATTTAATGAACTGATATGTCGGCATGAGATTTTCGAAACCGCAATAAGGTATGGCGTTCTGAACTCTCGGCTCATGTGCGTCGAAAGTTATGATATTTGATACGCCCATGTTGACGAGCTCCTGAAGTGCCATTGCACAGTCAAGTGACTCGCGGCGGGTTCTCTTATCCTGTCTTGATTCATAAAGGAACGGCATGATCACATTTATTCTGTGAGCCTTTCCCGCACTTGCACCGATGATTCTTTTGATATCGGCAAAATGCTCATCCGGTGTCATAGGAACCATCTGGCCGCCCAGATTATACTTAACACCTGTGTTTGTAACATCCGCAATGATGTAAAGATCGGTACCTCTTACGGAATCCTTTACGGTTCCTTTTGCTTCGCCCGATGCAAATCTTGTACAGGAAGATTCGATAAGATAAGAGTCTCTGGTGTATCCCGAAAACATTATATGGTCTGTACTGAGATGTTCGCGCTCCCTTCTCCATTTAACAAGATACTTGTCAATAGAATTTCCCAGCGTTTCGCTGCTTTTCAGTGCTACAATCCCAAGCTTGCCGGCAGGGACAGAAATAAGCTTACTCTGATCAGGCATGATAAATTTTCCTCCGAAATAATGTTTGACGACGGGTTACATTTAACTGTTCTTGTTGAGAAGAGCCGTTCTTTTGAGGTAACGGATATTCTCGCCATAGAAGTAGTAAAATGTGTAGTGCTGAACGATCCTTGACATAATACGCTCGGTATATCTGTCGGAGAATTGTTCAAGAGTGAGATTAGTTGATACTATAGTGGCCCGCTCCTCGAGAATTCGTCGATTGACTATTTCAAAAAACTGTGACTGTACGAAGGAATTCATCAGCTCTGTTCCGAGATCGTCTATGATGAGAAGATCTGATGAGAAGATACAGTCATAAAGATCGTATAGGGCTTCGTTCTTGGAACGTCCCATTACGGCTTTTGAGAGGATATCTTCAAAAAGCTCGTTGGATGTAAGATAGAGAACAGAGTGTCCTCTGTCCAGGAGCTCCTTCGCTATACAGTTTGTGAGAAATGTTTTCCCGAGTCCGGGTTCTCCGTACATTAAAATGTTATCAAACTTTTTACCGAAATACTGCACAAAGTTTTTCGCATTTTGCAGGTGATGTTCTGCGTTATCATAAGGAGACGGTCTGTCATCCGAGCATTCCTTACTATAATACGATAAATCGAATGTGTCAAAGTTTTCTGTGGATAAAATCTTGTTTAAGTTGGAATTTTTATATAAATCTTCGATCTGCATCTTTTTTACGCAGATGCAGGTCGATCCGTCAACCATTCCGTCATCATGACAGATTGGACAGTTATAGATAGGTTCAAGATAATCAGCAGGATAACCGTAGGATGTGAGAAGCTGCTGCTTCCTGGCAATCAGTGCCTCGGTTGAGTCCTGCAGAGTTTTAATGGAATCACCTGAATCGTCGGAACCGGATAAGATACGGTTCCGTGCTTCCTTCAGGGAAAGCTGTACGATCTCTTCATCTATTGCGGCAATATCCGGATGAAGAGATTCAATCTCTTCGCGGCGTCTCAGTTCTTCACGCTTGTTATCGGTTCTGATCCGGCTGAGCTGCCACAGAATATTGGTCTTATCGGTGATATTAGTAACCATCAGCTGTTTTTAACCCCTTTTAGGTAAAGATTCTCGATGTCCTTAAGAGCAGAAGAGCTTTTACTGCTTGAAGAAGCAGCATGCTCAGAATTGTCTGACTTGTTCGTAGTCTTACGTGCGTTTCTATGTTTGTCGTCCAGTACATTTATATCAGAAAAGCTTCTGACATTGCTGTTATACCAGCTTTCAAGTATACCGTTTACATAGTTGAAAGTAACGGAATTCGGTTTTGAAGATATGGCTCTTCTGCATGCCTCAAGTATCAGAGGCTCCATGAATCCCAGATCCCTTGTCCAGTGGTCAATGAACTGTCTCTCAACAGGTGCAGGCATACGTGAAGTTATGCCGAGCTCCTTCAGTATCTTTGTATAAAGAGAATAGTAACGTACAGTGAACTCTTCAGCTTCTGTTCTGGTAGTTATATTGTTGTTGAACCAGTTCCTTGCTACTTTTTCTATATAAGTAAAGTTTGTCTTTTTAATAGAAGCACAGTACTCAAGAAGATATTCGATCAGATCAAAAGACAGTTTAAGAGTATCATAAATATAGATCAATGAATCGAGATCATTCTTTGAAAGCGTTTTATCGCAATATGCTTCGGCCTCTGCTTTGAGGTTCAGGAACATTGAGTCGGCAAGAACCGAGTTGAGAGCGGCCGGAGTCGGAGAATATTTCTTCGGAATGGCCTTTTCCTCAGCAGTGATCGAGGATGAAGCACTGTCATCAGTCTCAGGTGATGATATTTCGGAAGAATCCTCAGAAGAGGCATTCTTTTCGGTACCCTTTGAATCGGAAATGTCTTCATCTTTTTCAAGAGAGTTAAGGGAAATATCAACCTTGAGCTTTTTCTTATCCGATGCCTTGACAGGCTTGGAAAGACTGCAGATTATTATTCCCTTTACCTCATCGTTATCATCGTATGAAAGTTTAAGAACATTTTTCTTGATCCAGTATCTGACACCTCTGCAGACATCCTTTTCAGTACAGTCAAGATGATCTGCAATATCCGGAACAGATATGCCGGCACCGCTGCTGCAGAGCCTTGCAAGATAAAGATATAATTTCACGAAATCGCCATTAGCTTCATTCATGTAATAGTCGATAAAATTATTAGAAATGCTGGAAAATGTTTCTTCTTCAGCAGACACTTTAATCGTAGCCATCGTGTATTTCAACCTCCAAATTCCCATAAGCGAATTGATTATAGCAATACGTCCGGACATTTGCAAATGGCCGAAAGGCCTTCTGTGGAAAAATGGCGAAGTGTTGATAATGTGGATATTGTTTATAATTTTTCCGGACCCTGCGGAAACAGGTTAAAAAAGGGACTCGGAGAGATATGTCTCCAAGTCCCGATTTTGTTGATAAACTCCAAATTGACTCCCGAAAAGTATGGTTTAAAATTTGTGGATAATGTTGATAACTTATTTTGACAGCAGGTTTGTTCCCACGGAATCGATGTTTCCGGCACCCATAGTTATTAACATATCATCATTTTTATGATTTTCTGAAAAATATTTTTCGATGGCTTCAAAACTTCCGAGATAAACCGCATCACATCCTTTTTCGTTAAGAAGATCGGCGATATTTTTGGAACTGATAGTCTCATCAAATGGTTCACGGGCAGCATAGATGTCAGCCAGAAGAACGTGGTCTGCGGATGAGAGCGCATTTGCAAAATCAGGAAGCAGAGCCTTTGTTCTTGAATATGTATGAGGCTGAAAAGCTACCCAGAGATCACCTTCCTTTACGGAATTTGCTACAGCAAGTGAAGCTGCGATTTCCGTTGGGTGATGTGCATAATCATCGACAATCTTTACATTTCCGTCGAGAGTTCCTTTATACTGGAAACGTCTGTCGGCACTGTGGCATAAACGGAGTCCTTCCTTTATCGCGTCAAATCCGATTCCTACATATTCCGAAGCGGCGATAGCGGAAAGAGAATTTACTGCGTTATGCTCTCCGGTTACGGAAAGAGTGATCTCACCGACAGTTTCACCGTGCCTGATCAGTGTATAGGTCGGCTGACCGAGAGCGTTCAGCTTGATATCTGTTGCCCTGTAATCGTTTGATTCTCCGGTTCCGAAGGTTATCATATTTATATTCATTCCGTTTATATGTTCGCGGATGATGTCAAGGTACGGCATATCACCGTTTACTATAACTACTCCGCCTTCGCGTGTCTTCGTTGCAAAGGTTGCGAAGGATTCGACGATATTATCCAGATTCTTGAAGAAGTCCAGATGATCATTATCTATATTAAGGATGATACTGGCGAAAGGTTTAAAGGCATGATAGCTGTTTGTATATTCGCATGCCTCTGTTACAAAGTAATCGGATTTTCCTACACGGATGTTTCCCTGAATCGCATCGAGCATTCCGCCGATAGAGATGGTCGGATCTACAGATGCCTGAAGTAAAATGTGTGTCAGCATGGAAGTTGTAGTTGTCTTTCCATGTGTTCCGGCTACAGCGATGCTGTATTTGTACTGATCCATGAGCTGTCCGAGAAGCTCGGCACGTGTCATAAGAGGTATTCCGGCTTCCTTTGCCGCAACGAACTCTTCGTTATCGGGATGGATAGCGGCTGTATAAACCACATGATCGATTCCCGGCTTTATATTGGAAGCAACCTGTCCGATGTTGACATGTATGCCCATTTCCTTAAGCTTTTTAACAGATGCATTTTCCTGCATATCGGATCCGGAAACAGTGAAGCCGGCCTGGTGAAGTATCTCCGCAAGTCCGCTCATGCTGATTCCGCCGATGCCCATAAAATATACACTGCTTGGCTTTTTAAAATCTATTCCCTTTGTATCCATTTCTGTCAGTACCTCTGAATTAATATTTTTAACTTTATCAGTATACTACTTTACATTCAAATTATAAAGAGCTATAATTTTTTCTTAGAGTGACCGATTAAACAGTAAAGTTTATCGGGCATCATACATTTATCAGAATGGAGATGTTGAAATGGAAAAAAAGGATATTGATTGGAGTTCACTGGGATTCGGTTATATGGAGACCGATGCAAGCTATGTTTCGAATTATAAGGATGGCAAGTGGGATGATGGCGTGATCACAACTGATCATAATATTACTATGAATGAGTGTGCCTGCGTACTTCAGTATTCACAGTCATGTTTTGAAGGCCTTAAGGCTTATACAACAGAGGATGGACATATCGTAACATTCCGTCCTGATCTTAATGCACAGCGTATGATCGATACATGTGCAAGACTTGAGATGCCGTGCTTCCCTGAAGAAAGATTTCTCGATGCTGTAGAGAAGGTTGTTAAGGCAAATGAGGCATGGGTTCCTCCATATGGTTCGGGAGCTACACTCTATATCAGACCATATATGTTCGGTTATAATTCAGTTATCGGTGTTAAGCCGGCTGATGAGTATCAGTTCAGAATTCTTGTTACACCGGTTGGTCCTTACTTCAAGGGTGGCGCTAAGCCTATAACAATCCGTGTAAGTGATTTCGACAGAGCAGCACCTAACGGAACAGGAAATGTTAAGGCAGGTCTTAACTATGCTATGTCTCTTCATGCTATAGTTGATGCACATAAGAAGGGCTTCGATGAGAATCTGTATCTCGATCCTGCAACCAGAACAAAGGTTGAAGAAACAGGCGGAGCAAACTTCATATTTATAAAGGGTAACAAGTTCATAACACCGAAGTCATCCAGTATTCTTCCTTCAATCACAAGACGTTCACTTGAGGTTGTTGCTAAGGATTACCTCGGACTTGAGGTTGAAGAGAGAGAAGTATTCTTCGATGAGGTTGCTTCATTCGATGAGTGCGGACTTTGCGGAACCGCTGCAGTTATCTCTCCTGTAGGAAAGATAAACGATCATGGAAAGGAAATATGCTTCCCAAGCGGTATGGATGATATGGGTCCTGTAACGAAGAAGCTTTATGATACACTCACAGGAATTCAGATGGGTAGAATAGAAGCTCCTGAAGGATGGATTAAGGTGATCAGCTAATTGTTTTGATTTGTAGATCGGGCACCGCTTCCATTTTTGGAAACGGTGCCCGTTAAGGTATATGGGGTATGGCAAAAGGAAGAAAAAAATCTTTTCTCGTTGCATTTTTATCGCTGCTGATGATCATGATACTTACATCCTGCGGACCGGGGAAGATGAAAGTGCACGAAGACAATATGGAGATTACGCTCACAAAGGATTTTCAACGCTCTACTTTGCAGAATGCAACCTGGTATTATAAGAGTAAGGATGCTCTTGTTATGGGTGTAAAGGTTGATAAGCTCAGTCTGGAAAATGACGGGCTCGAGATTAATTCAGCCTCGGATTATGCTGCTCTATATATCAGAGCAAACGACATTCCGGGAAATCCTGTAATAAAGACAAGAGATAAGTACGTATATTTTGAATATACGAAAACAGTCTCCAATACAGCATTTGCTTACCTGACGTCGGTATACGACCACGGTGACAGCTACTGGATGGTTAACTTTGCTTGTTATAAGGATGCATATCCTGAATCATCCGGCGACTTCTTTAAATGGGCGGATTCGGTGGTATTTGATAATGAATAATACATTTCTTCAGAACAGATTTATTCTGTCTGAACTTGTAAAAAAGGGTATCAGGTTAAAGTACAGACGTTCCTATCTCGGAATAGTCTGGTCGCTTCTTGAACCTCTTCTTACAATGATAGTTCTCACAATAGTTTTCGGAACACTTATGGGAATCGAGGATCCGACCTTTCCGGTCTATATTCTTGCGGGCAGATTGTTCTATGGATTCTTTTCGCAGGGTACAACTGCGGCGCTTAAATCAATCCGTGCCAACAGCTCGATCATTAAGAAGGTTTATGTGCCGAAGATGCTGTATCCGATTTCGGCAGTCTTATTTAATTATGTAATATTTCTTATTTCACTTATTGTTCTTGCGGGAGTATCTCTGGTACTCCGCGTTTACCCGACATTCTATCTTCTGCAGGCAGTGCTGCCGCTCGCGGTACTTTTTCTGTTATCTCTCGGAGTCGGACTGATAATGTCTACAATCGGAGTATTCTTCAGAGATATGGAGTATCTCTGGAATGTTCTCCTTATGCTTATAATGTATACATCGGCAATATTTTATATGCCGGAAAAGATTCTTTCGAGCGGGTGGGGATTTATACTTAAGGTAAATCCTCTGTATTGTACGATCGCATGCTTCAGAGATTCTATATTCGGAAGGCCGCTTGAGTATAAGCTTCTAGCTTACAGCTTCATATTCAGCGTGATCTGTATACTTATAGGATGGTTTGTTTTTAAGAAGAATGAGGATAAGTTTATATTAAATATATGAGTGAAACGGTTTTATCGGTCGATAAGGTGGGTATGAAGTTTAACCTCAGCAAGGAGAAACATGATTCTCTGAAGGAATACTTCATCGCACTGGCCAAGGGTGAATTAAAATATAATGAATTCTGGGCACTGCGTGACATAAGCTTCTCACTTGAGAAGGGTGACAGGATCGGAATACTCGGACTTAACGGTGCAGGAAAGTCGACACTGCTCAAGGTTATAGCGGGAGTGTTCAAACCGACGGAAGGCAGTGTTTCGAGAAAGGGTGTGCTTGCACCACTTATCGAGCTCGGTGCGGGTTTTGATCCGCAGTATACAGGGAGGGAAAACATTTTCCTGTATGGGGCATGCCTCGGTTACAGCCGGGGGTTTATCAATGATAGATTAGATGATATAATTGAGTTCTCTGAGCTTAAAGAATTTATAGATGTTCCCGTTAAGAATTATTCCTCGGGAATGAGAGCGCGTCTCGGATTTGCAATCGCAACGGTGGTTGAGCCGGATATGCTGATTCTTGACGAGGTGCTTTCGGTAGGCGATGCGAAGTTCAGAAAGAAGAGCGAGAACAGGCTTATGTCACTGATAGACAAGGGCGTTACGGTGCTTTTTGTTTCGCATAATACCGAACAGGTCAGAAAACTCTGCAACAAGGCCATGATACTTGAGAAGGGACAACTCATAAGTATAGGCGATGCTGAAACTGTTGCGGATAAGTATGATAAGGAAACATCATAAGAGTTTTTTTTATGAAAGGACAGGGGAAATATGTATTTTCTGGAAATACTGAAGGTTATTTTTGTTGGAATAGTTGAAGGAATCACTGAATGGCTTCCGGTCAGCAGTACGGGACATATGCTTCTCGTTGATGAATTCCTCAACATGAGAATGAGAGAAGAATTCAGAGAAATGTTTCTCGTAGTTATACAGCTCGGTGCGATCCTGGCAGTTGTGATCTATTACTGGGATAAGCTGTGGCCGTTTAAGAAATCCGAAAAGCCGGGGGGAGGCGTGATCATAAACAGAAAGATAATGAATCTCTGGCTGAGAGTCATTATAGCAACCATCCCTGCCGGAATCATTGGTCTTCTTCTGGATGACTGGATGGATGAGCATATGCATAAACCTTGGGTCATCGCTATTGCTCTTATAGTATACGGTGCATGGTTCATCTGGATTGAGGAGAGAAACAGGAACAGAAAACCGAGAGTTAGGAAGCTTCTTGAGCTTTCCATTCCGGATGCTCTGAAGATCGGTCTCTTCCAGTGCCTTTCTATAATTCCGGGAACATCAAGATCCGGTGCAACTATTATCGGAGGTCTGGAGACAGGACTTTCAAGAAGAGTTGCGGCAGAATATACATTTTTCATGGGTATTCCGATCATGTTCGGATGGAGCTTCGTTAAGCTTATAAAGTTCGGCTTCCATTATACATTCTTCGAATTCATTGAACTGATGCTGGGACTTACGGTTGCTTTCGGCGTATCGCTTCTCGTTATCAAGTTCCTGATGGATTATATTAAGAAGCATAATTTCAAGATGTTCGGTTTTTACCGTATAGCACTCGGAGTTATAGTGCTTATAGTATTTGCGGTTAAGGCAATTGCTGCATAGGCTTCATAACACACTCTTAACAGTCGTGTGAGGTTTCATATTGTTTAATAATTAGAAGTTTTAATAGCGGAGGATTGACGGCTTTGAAGGCAAGGCTTGATAAGATTCTGGCTGATTCAGGTCTCGGAACGAGGAGCTCGGTCCGGGACCTTATTAAGTCAGGGAAGATAAAAGTTAATGATGTTACCCAGAAGGATCCGGGCAAGAAGGTTGATACGGATAAGGATAGGATCACCTGCGGCGGAGAAGACATTTCCTATTCCGAAATGGTTTACTATATGCTGAATAAACCTGCCGGAGTTATCACTGCAACTGAGGATAAGAATCAGAAGACAGTCCTCGACCTTATTACAGATAAGAAGAGAAGGGACCTTTTTCCGGTCGGAAGGCTTGATAAGGATACGGTGGGACTTCTGATCATCACGAACGACGGAGCTCTCAGCCACAGACTCTTGGCACCGGGTAAGCATGTAGCAAAGAAATACCTCGTCAGAGTTGACGGTGTTATTACTGAAGAGATATCTTCGGCGATATGCTCGGGAGTGGATATCGGAGATGATAAGCCGACTGCACCTGCAGAGCTTGAGAATGTCAGACTTGTGTCCACTGCCAAGCCGGATGAAGCCGGAATCCCTGAAATGGACAGAGATGGAGTTGTATATGAAGCCGAGATAACTATTACTGAGGGAAGATATCATCAGATAAAGAGAATGTTTGAGGCATTTGACCTGAACGTTATATATCTGAAGAGACTTTCGATGGGAAATCTCACGCTTGATCCAAAGCTTGAAGAAGGAGAGTGGAGATACCTGACGGATGAGGAATTGAAAAGACTGTAGTTTATATAAATGATTAATTATCTGCCTTGAATAATGCGATAGATTATGGAAATAAAAATGGGGTAAAAGTGATCATTGTTATAGGAGATGATAATTAAATGAAAACTAATGAGATTTGTATATTTTATAACAAAACAAAAGGGTATGGGATTGTGTCATATGTTCCTAAACGTAAAGGAGCGCATACGTCTTGTGAACCGTTGATAAAATTGGATTCGGAAGCTACATTAGAAGAATTGAAAAAAGCAATTTGTTCAATTGATAGCATAACAGAGAATAAAATTTTAGATGTTGGAGAAAGCGGTTATCATTACTGGAAGGATTTGGGGTGTAGTTCTTTTTCGGCATTTGTTAAACAATTCAGAATGATATCGTTAGAAAAAACGGAGCAATACATTTTAAAAACAAATGTTTATGATAGTGCAAGTAGAGGATTAATATCTGACAAAGAAGTCTTTTTACCGCCAGATACATCAATAGATACAATAGTGGAAACCATATATAGTTTAATACAAGAAATGTTTTTGGGGAAAAAAGTAAAGAAAAAAGATGAATTATTACAGATTACATTACTCAATGATAGAAAAATACATTATAGAAGTTTGACAGATGATTTCTTGGATGTAGACGATTATGGTGTGGATGCATATAAAATATATTTATATGAAGATGATGGTCCAAGTCATATAGGATTTATGATAGATTGTGGTTATAAAGCTTTTGATAAAGAGGGAATTACAGCTCGGTGGAATGAAATGTATAACCCCAATATTTCATATAAGTTTGAAGAATTAAATGATAAAAAAATAAAATATCGAGTATCTGCTGAAAGTGATACATGCATAATTGAATCCAATTTTATTATAGCAGGTGATGAGCTGGTTGAATATCTTGTGTATATTGATAAGGATAAGAATATTAATGATGTAGACAAGATGATGGCGGAGTATAAAAGGGTATTAGATTCAATAAAGATAGAATAATATAGTCAGATTGGAAGGTAGGCCTTGAAGAGTATCTGCCATAAAGTATGGCAAAACAAATGGTGTAAAGGTTATAGTAATTATAGGGAATGATAAATAAATGAAAAAAAATAGTATATGTTTGTTTTATAATGATAATAAAGGATATGGTATAGTAGCGTTTGTTCCACAGCGTGGAGGATCACATACTTCATGTGAACCAATGGTAAAATTGAATAAAGAGGCTTCTATAGATGAGTTGATAAATGCAATTGAGTATATAGATAAAGAAACGGAAGATAAAGTATTAGAAATTGGCGATGAGGGATATGAGTATTGGAAAGATTTAGAATGCAATACGTATTCTAAATTTGTAAAACAATTTAAAATGATCTCTTTGAGAAAAAGAGATAAATTTATTATAAAAACCAATATCTACAGCAAAGAAGCAAGAGGAATGGTTTCGGATAAAGAACTACAGCTATCTTTAAATGTATCAAATAAAATATTGACGAAAAGGATGATTGATTTACTGTATAATATGTTATCTGAAGAAAAAACAGAAAATGAAGAAGAAATACAATTACAGATTACATTACTCAATGATAGAAAAATACATTATAGAAGTTTGACAGATGATTTCTTGGATGTAGACGATTATGGTGTGGATGCATATAAAATATATTTATATGAAGATGATGGTCCCAGTTATATAGGATTTATGATAGATTGTGGTTATAAAGCTTTTGATAAAGAGGGGATTACAGCTCGGTGGAATGAAATGTATAACCCCAATATTTCATATAAGTTTGAAGAATTAAATGATAAAAAAATAAAATATCGAGTATCTGCTGAAAGTGATACATGCATAGTTGAATCCAATTTTATTATAGCAGGTGATGAGCTGGTTGAATATCTTGTGTATATTGATAAGGATAAGAATATTAATGATGTAGACAAGATGATGGCGGAGTATAAAAGGGTATTAGATTCAATAAAGATAGAATAATAAAGTCAGATTGGAATGTAAACCTTGAAGAGTATCTGCAACAATAAAGAGAATGCGGGGATTATAGTATAAAAGGCTAAAATCATTTTTTAATTCCTCTTGACTTTATATAGATACTTGTGTTATCCTAACACTTGCGTTTTTGGCGCTTTTTTTGTAGTGCAATAAACTTTTCGACAGGCGATAGAAAGCATATGGCAGCTCGTGGACGTTTGCGTACTAAGAGATGTCATATGGATTTATATAACCTGTCGAAAGAGTCGTAAGTAAAAACGCATAAGGCAAAAGTTGTAAAGAAAAATGGAGGTGACAGTTGTGCGCGTAAAAATCACACTCGCATGTCAGGAATGTAAACAGCGTAATTACAACCTGACAAAGGACAAGAAGCTTCATCCGGACAGGATGGAAACAAAGAAGTATTGTAAGTTCTGCAAGCAGCATACAATGCACAAGGAAACAAAGTAGTTTAGAGATTCAGTAGATCGAAAGAGGTGGAGATATGTCATCAGAGAAAAAAGGGACATCACCTGCACTTAAGAGAAGCTGGTTTCAGGGACTTAAGTCGGAGTTTGGAAAGATCACATGGCCTACAAAGAACAAGCTTGCTAAAGAAGCAGTACTTGTAATTGTAATAGCACTTCTTCTTGGCTGTCTGATCGTGGGAATCGATGCTCTGCTTAAATACGGTCTTTCATATTTATGGTAGGCGGTGATGATATGGCAGATGAAAAGACAGTTGGCATTGATGAAGAAACAGTAGAAGTTACTGAAGAAGTAACCGAAGCAGCAGCTGATACAGTTAAGGAAGCTGCAGCAGAGGCAGCTGAAGGAACAGCTGAGGCAGAAGAACCAAAACGACCTGTTTCATCTAATGTAAAGCAGAACGGTGACAACGAACCACATTGGTACGTTGTACATACTTATTCGGGATATGAGAATAAGGTAAAGGCTGATATCGAAAAGACCATTGAAAACAGAAGACTTGAGGATCAGATGTTTGAAGTTATGGTTCCACTCCAGGATGTACTGGAGACCAAGAAGGATGGTTCCAAGAAGGTAGTATCAAAGAAGATATTTCCGGGATATGTACTCGTACATATGATCAAGAATGACGTAACATGGTATGTCGTAAGAAACACACGTGGTGTTACGGGATTCGTAGGACCCGGATCTGAGCCTGTTCCTCTTACAAGCGAGGAAATGAGAAAGCTCGGAGTTCGTATCGATGATTATGTTATCGATGTTGAAATCGGTGATACTATCAAGGTTATCAGAGGAGCTTGGGAAGGCACTATAGCAAGTATCAAGACTATCAATCAGGCTAAGGAAACAGCTACAATTGAGATTGATATTTTTGGACGTTCAACAGATGTTGAAATCGGTTTAGGTGATATTCAGAAGTTAGATTAGTGGAAGGGAAAACCCCGATAATACCACATAGGAGGTAATTAAAAATGGCTAAGAAAGTCACAGGATACATTAAATTACAGATACCTGCAGGAAAGGCAACTCCTGCACCACCAGTTGGTCCGGCACTCGGTCAGCACGGTGTAAACATCGTAGAATTCACAAAGCAGTTCAATGCACGTACAGCTGATCAGGGAGATCTTATCATCCCTGTAGTTATCACTGTATATGCAGACAGAAGCTTTTCATTTATTACAAAGACTCCGCCTGCTGCAGTACTTATCAAGAAGGCCTGCAAGATTCAGAAGGCATCAGGCGAGCCTAATAAGAAGAAGGTTGCTAAGATCACAAAGGCTCAGATTCAGGAAATTGCTGAATTGAAAATGAAGGATCTTAATGCAGCTTCAATCGAGACAGCTTGCAGCATGATCGCCGGAACAGCTCGTTCCATGGGCGTTGAAGTAGTTGACTAATCAGCTGCCGGTTATAGAACAGATGTTTAAATGTAAGTAATAGGTGGAAGGAGGTCGCTCCTCCGATAATACCACAGGAGGTAAAACTAAAATGAAAAAAGGTAGAAGATATTTAGAAGCTGCAAAGCTTATCGAGAAAACAAAACTTTATGATCTTGAAGAGGCTGCTCAGCTTATCAAGCAGACAGCAAGTGCAAAGTTCGACGAGACAGTTGAAGCACATCTTAAGCTTGGTGTTGACGGACGTCATGCAGATCAGCAGGTACGTGGTGCCGTAGTTCTTCCTCACGGAACAGGTAAGGATGTTAAGGTTCTTGTATTCGCTAAGGGAGATAAGGTTGATCAGGCACTCGCAGCAGGTGCTGATTACGCAGGTGGAGATGAGCTTGTTCCGAAGATTCAGAACGAGGGATGGCTTGACTTCGACGTAGTTATCGCAACTCCTGATATGATGGGTGTTGTTGGACGTCTCGGACGTGTACTCGGACCTAAGGGTCTCATGCCAAATCCAAAGGCAGGTACAGTTACACCTGACGTTGAGAAGGCAATCGCTGATGTTAAAGCAGGTAAGATTGAGTACAGACTTGACAAGGCAAACATTATCCATGTTCCTGTAGGTAAGGCATCATTTACCGTGGAGCAGATCGCGGACAACTTTAGAGCCTTAATGGATGCAGTTATCAAAGCTAAGCCATCAAGCGCAAAGGGTCAGTATCTTAAGAGTGTTACAATCACTTCAACAATGGGCCCTGGTATCAAGCTTAACACAACTAAGTTTGGTTCAGCTGACAGCGCAGCTAAATAATGCTGTATTTATAAACGATTACAGAAGCAACACAGTTTGGCAACAATGCTGAATTGTGTTGCTTTTTTTATGCGCATTTACTATACTTTTAATAGGTATTTTGTGTTTTTCGAGTGACTGTTAACAGGGACTCGGAATGATAAAATAATGAATCGAAAGGGGTTGTTGGTCGTATGGAAAGAGATGAAGTAAGGAAGGCGGTTCTCGAACTCATCGGAGACGTAATGCCTGAACTCGAAGAGGTTACATTTGACAAAAATATCGTCTCGGAATACGGAGTAAGTTCTGTTTCAATTATCAAGCTTATCGTTGAAGCTGAGAAGAAGTTTGAGGTTTCATTCTCGGATTATGAGCTTGCACTTGATTCCTATGATACCTTTGGAGATTTTGCAGAGGTGATTTACGAAAAGCTTGAAGAAGAATAAGGAGGGACGTTAGTATGGCAAATGCAAAGAAGTTACCTGTTACATATCCGATGATCACCTCCTGGCAGTGGCATGCAACACTGTTTTCCATTCTTTCGGGAGATGATAATGCCAAGAAATGGATATTCAGTAATTATATTCAGTTAAGATGTTATAACATTGAGGAGATATTTACCGGCGAGGATATTCTTCTTACAGATATAATGCCGGGCAGCAGTTCTCTTAAGGAATGTCCGTATCTTATTACATCACTTCTGACAAAGCAGCAGATTGAAAGCTATTGCGGAAATATCATAGACTTCATCATCAAGACTATAGATCTTGAAGGATATGTATATGGTGTTTTTGATGAGGCAAAGATCCTCAGCGATGTCGAGGTGGATTATAAGTTCCCTCATGAGCTGTTTATCTACGGATATGATATGGATAAGGAAATCTTCTATGTCGGAGATTTTACGTTTAATGACAGATATTCATACAATACGGTTTCTTTTGAGGATGTAAGACGCGGATATGAAGTTATATCGGCTCCCGAGGATCATATGTTTAAGGATGATTACAAGGGAACAAGAGGACTGTATGTAATACAGAAGAATGTAAATACGGTTTACTATGATGTGGATACTGCACTTATCAGAGATACCCTGAGAGAATATCTCAGTTCTGCGGATACCAAGAATCATTTCAGAATGATGAGAAACCGTTTTAACGATACTACATTCGGAATAAAGGTATATGATCGTGTATTTGAACGCATTCATCAGCAGATAGAGAAGAAGGAACCTGATTTTGATATCAGAGCACTTCATGTAATGTATGATCATAAGGTTCTTATGTATGAGAGACTTAAGTATCTTATGGCAAACGGTTATCTGAATTACGATCAGGATCTTCTGGATACATATCAGCTGGTTGTGAAGAATATGCTTACGGCAAGAAATCTTCTTATCAAGATTTCGATAAACGGAAATCTCAGTGATGCATCAAGATTTAAAATGTATTTCGGCATCGCAAAGGAGAAGGAGATATCGGTACTTCTCGAGGTCGCTTCAAGGCTTGATCAGAGAGCCAAGTAAGAGGTTATTTGAAATATGCGGTCCCACGGGAGACTGCTTAAGAATCTGAATATGATTTATAGAGAAGGATGGGCAATCAGCTTGTCCTTCTTTCCTTTTGTAACTTGAAAAAGCCGGAGGTAAAAATCGGTTAAATAAACCTTATTATAGTTAGTTAATTTGAACAAAAATGAGGCATTATAAGGGAAGGCAATTGTTTACTTTTCAGGGCGCTTGTGGTACTATTTTGTCTATGTGAACATTAATAATATTAAACCAGGAGGGTATAAACAAATGGCAAGATTTAAGAAGACCATGGATGGAAATGAAGCTGCGGCTCATGCATCGTATATCTTTACAGATTGCGCAGCTATCTATCCTATCACACCTTCATCACCTATGGCTGAACATACTGATGAATGGGCTTCTGCCGGAAGAAAGAACATTTTCGGCAACACAGTTAAAATCGTAGAGATGGAGTCTGAGGCTGGTGCAGCAGGAACAGTTCACGGTTCACTCGTTGCAGGTGCTATGACATCTACTTACACAGCTTCACAGGGACTTCTTCTTATGATCCCTAACCTTTACAAGGTAGCCGGTGAGAGACTTCCGGGCGTATTCAACGTATCAGCTCGTTGCGTAGCTTCTCACGCTCTTAATATTTTCGGTGATCACTCAGATGTTTACGCTTGTCGTCAGACAGGATGCGCAATGCTTTGTGAGTCATCAGTACAGGAAGTAATGGACCTTACTCCTGTTGCTTATCTTTCTGCACTTACAGGAAGAATTCCTTTCATTAACTTCTTCGATGGTTTCCGTACATCACACGAGATTCAGAAGATCGACTGCTGGTCAAACGAAGACTTCGAGGATATTCTTGATTATGATGCTCTTGACAAGTTCAGAGCCGGAGCTCTTAATCCAAATCATCCATGTGAGATGGGATCTGCTCAGAACCCTGACATTTTCTTCCAGACAAGAGAGTCTTGCAACCCTGCATATAATGATCTCCCTGCAATCGTAGAAGACTACATGAACAAGATCAACGCTAAGATCGGTACAGATTACAAGCTCTTCAATTACTATGGAGCTGCTGATGCTGAGAAGGTTATCGTTGCTATGGGTTCTGTATGTGATACTATCGAGGAGACAATCGATTACCTTACAGCTAAGGGCGAGAAGGTCGGAGTTGTTAAGGTTCGTCTTTACAGACCATTCGTTAATGAGAAGTTCATCGCTGCTATTCCAAAGACAGCTAAGCAGATCATCGTTCTTGACAGAACTAAGGAGCCGGGCGCTACAGCTGAGCCACTTGCTCTCGATGTTATGGCTGCTATCCGTGGAACAGAGTTCAAGGATATTCTTCTTACAAGAGGTCGTTACGGTCTTGGTTCTAAGGATACAACTCCTGCAGAGATCGTTGCTGCATATAACAACACAGAGAAGGAAGAGTTCACACTCAGCATCTTCGATGATGTTACAAATCTTTCACTTGATTCAGGTGAGGCTCTTGTTACAACTCCTGAAGGAACAGTTTGCTGTAAGTTCTGGGGTCTCGGTGCAGACGGTACTGTAGGTGCTAACAAGAACTCTATCAAGATCATCGGTGATAACACAGATAAGTACGTTCAGGCTTACTTTGATTATGATTCAAAGAAGTCAGGTGGTATCACAATGTCACACCTTAGATTCGGTGATAAGCCGATCAAGTCAACATACCTCATCCATAAGGCTAACTTCGTAGCTTGCCACAATGCAGCTTACGTTAAGAAGTATCACATGGTTGAAGAGCTTGTTGATGGTGGTACATTCCTTCTTAACTGCCCATGGAAGGGTGAAGAGCTTGATAAGCATCTCCCAGGCCAGGTTAAGAAGTATATAGCTGATCACAATATCAACTTCTACACAATCGATGGTGTTAAGCTTGGTATCGAGTCAGGTATGGGACCAACAAGAATTAATACAATCCTTCAGTCAGCATTCTTCAAGCTCACAGGTATCATTCCTGAGGCAGAAGCTATCGATCATATGAAGGCAGCTGCTAAGAAGTCATACGGTATGAAGGGTGATGATATCGTTCAGATGAACTGGAAGGCTATCGATCTTGGTGCTAATGCAGTAGTTAAGGTTGATGTTCCTGATTCATGGAAGAACGGCGTTGATGAGGGTCTTGATTATCCAAAGGCAACAAAGGGTACACAGGCTCAGATCGATTTCGTAAACGACGTTCAGATCAAGGTTTCAGCTCAGGAAGGAAATACAATTCCTGTATCTGTAGTAGCAAGATACACAGATGGTTCTACACCATCAGGTACAGCTGCTTACGAGAAGAGAGGTGTTTCCGTATCAGTTCCTGTTTGGACATCAGATAAGTGTGTAGAGTGTGGTCTCTGCTCATTCGTATGTCCTCATGCTGCAATCAGAACAGTTGCTCTTACAGCTGATGAGGTTGCTGCTGCTCCTGCAGGATTCCAGTCAAAGGATATCGCAGGTACAGATTACAAGTTCAACATCGCAGTTTCTACTATGGACTGTCTTGGATGTGGTTCTTGTACAAATGTATGTCCTACAAAGTCAATCGAGATGAAGCCGCTTGATGATGCTCTTAAGGCTGAGCAGGTTCTCTTCGATTATGCTATATCAGTTCCTGATAAGGATGATCTTATTGAGAAGTTCGGTGCAGCTACAGTTAAGGGATCACAGTTCAGACAGCCACTGCTTGAGTTCTCAGGCGCTTGTGCTGGTTGTGGTGAGACACCTTATGCTAAGCTCATTACTCAGATGTATGGTGATAGAATGTATGTTGCAAATGCAACAGGATGTTCATCTATCTGGGGTAACTCATCACCATCTACTCCTTATACAACAAATAAGGCAGGACGTGGACCGGCTTGGGATAACTCACTCTTCGAAGATAATGCAGAGTTTGGTTACGGTATGTACCTTGCTCAGAAGACACTTCGTAACAACCTTAAGACTAAGGTTGAGGCTCTCGTAGAGAAGGATGCTTCTATCAAGGAGCTTGCTGATAAGTACTTCGAGACATTTGATGATACAAATACAAACCTTGAGGCTGCTGACGCACTTGTTGCAGCTCTTGAAGGAAATAATGATCCGGATGCAGTTGAAATCGTTAAGAACAAGGACTTCCTCGGAAAGAAGTCACAGTGGATCTTCGGTGGTGACGGATGGTCATACGATATCGGTTTCGGTGGTGTTGACCACGTTCTTGCATCAGGTGAGGATGTAAACATTTTCGTATTCAATACAGAGGTTTACTCAAATACAGGTGGACAGTCTTCAAAGGCTACTCCTACAGGTGCAGTTGCTCAGTTCGCTGCTTCAGGTAAGGAAATCAAGCAGAAGGATCTTGCAGGTATTGCAATGAGCTACGGTTATGTATATGTTGCTCAGGTATCTATGGGTGCTAATTACAACCAGCTCTGCAAGGCTATCAAGGAAGCTGAGAGCTATCATGGACCATCACTCATCATTGCTTACGCTCCATGTATCAACCACAGAATCAAGGCTGGTATGAGCAAGGCTATGGCAGAGGAGAAGAAGGCAGTTGATGCAGGTTACTGGAACCTCTTCAGATTCAATCCTGCTCTTGATGACAAGAAGTTCACTCTTGATTCAAAGGCTGCTACAGTTCCTTATCAGGAATTCATCGGTGGTGAGGCTCGTTACACAGCTCTGTCAAAGGTTAACGCTGAGAAGGCAGACAAGCTCTTCGCTATGGCTGAAGAGAACTCCAAGAAGCGTTTCGATCACCTTCAGGGTCTTGTAAAGCTTTACACAAAGGATGCTGAGTAATACTGTAAATACAGTTTCAGTTGAATAAGAAAGCATAATAATTTCCCCCATACTGAGAAAATCAGTATGGGGGATAATTTTTTGTTCTATTCTGAAATTTCGGTGCTTGCCGTATCATCTGTTTTATTACTGTTCATAAACTCATAAACCTCATAAGAGTCTTTGAGATAAGCGAGATTAATAAGAAACAGTATGAAATCGACTGCATATATTAATAGCTGAAGCTTTAAAAATGCTACTTCGAAATATCTGACCTTTGAGGAGATAAAGAAAATCATAAAAACTATCGGGCATAAGAATACAAGAATATAGGACAGCCTGTAAAACTTAAGATAGGATGTCTTCTTTAGAAGTATCAGTCCATCGGTGATAAAGTGATGAAGAATAACTATTATGCAGCATATAATACTTAATATCAGAAGATTCCTTTTATCTGTATAATAATCCAGAAACTTTTCAGTTGATCGGGATAATTTGTGTACAGCATCCTTGAGGATGATGGAATCTACTACAAGAAGAGCTGCCTGACCGATGCCGATGATTATATATAAGATAACGAAGTACTTAAAAAATCCCTGAAGACGTCCGGGCTTTGATTCCTTGTTGCTGCTATCAGTACTGTAAATGTCAGAGGTGTCAAAAAAGCTTACAAGAGGAATTATTATGAGCAGCCTTATAAAGAACATAATAATAAAGGTGATAGGATTGAAGAAGATTTCTGAAGTCACCCCACTGTTAGGAGAGTCGGGAGTTGTTAGAGGATAGTATGTTTCGTGTACGAATCCTCCGAGGGTCATACTGCTTCTTACCTCACCGCCGCTGCCTATACCGATAATACCTACGCCTACACCCAGAACTCCTTCAAACAGAATGAAGAAAAGGGTTGAAACGATTGCTATAATCCATATTTTTTTAGTTTTGCTCAGTTTTTTCATAGACACATCCTCGCACATTTATAAAATGGTCAATAAATCATTAGATATAATCAATATGATAATAACAATATATCAAATGCAGGAATATATGTCAATAATATAATCTATGAATAAATAATCAGTAGAATGATCACAGCCAGTGATACATACATGAATGTTGAAGACGTGATTTTGTATAGAGCTGTAAGTTTCTTCCTAATAAAGAGCATAAACCATACCAAGAGAATCATTGCATCTATGATAAAAAGCATGATGCAATTGAGACTGTAATCTCCGCACATTATTGCATACCATACAGAGAAGGCTGCAACTAATGGAGCTCCGACAAGGAAATTACCATTACCGATGGCGTCTATCTTGTCGGCCATAGGAGAATTGGAAGAAAACCAAAGGAAGGAATAGGCGGATATAACCATTAAGCAGAATGATGTATCCAGATTTCCTAATGAACCGCTGTAAATCTGTTTTCTGTAAATAAACATTGAGAAAGATAATATAGCGGCGGTGGATATACTGAATATCAGATATATTACATTCAGCAGAGCGTGAAATCTTGTAAGAATATAATTGGTCTTGCATCTTGCCGGGCTGAACCGGGTCTGCTGAGTATAGTTGAAATATAAAACAGCGATCATGGAAGCTGTAATTATGCATATAAGCGGTATGATGTTGCTGTTCTTGTCGAGACTTGATACAAATCCGGGCACTCGCTGAACATAGAAAATAAGTGATACTACAGTCATGGCTCCGGTCAGATTACATATCGTCGAAAAAACAACATTAAGGAAAGAAATATCAAATCTTCCTTCGTAGTACATTACAACACTATGCAGTTCCTTAGAAGAAGGCCATTTCCCGGTTTTTCTTTTGTGATTGATCATTGCAATCGGAAGGTCAATACCGAGAGCGGCAACGATCGGAAGCAGAGAGAGTCCTAAAAACAGTATCAAATGTTTTTTGAGCGGAAGCTCGGCAATCGATTTGACCAGGGATGTCAGTGTGACACCCTTTGCCTGAAATGCAAAGAGGAGCATAACTATTCCGTAAAGAAATATAAAAAGCATAAACCAGTTTTTCTGAAAATAGGAAAACTGGATATTTTTCATTCTGAGATCTTCACTTTCGTCAGCGGATATACCTTCTTCTAAAACCGTTTTATCGTTTGATACACGTTTGACTATATCTTCATCTGATTTAACGGTTTCGGAATTGACAGACTCGACAGCTTTTGAAGCTTCACCGGTTTCAATTTCTTTGACAGAAGTGATTGCCTTCACCTCTTCGGCGGTTTCAACTGTTTTGATTTCCTCGACAGGAGTAATTGCATTCACTTTTTCAGCGGTTTCAACTGTTTTGATTTCCTCGACAGGAGTAATTGCCTTCACTTCTTCAGCGGTCTCGATCGTTTCGATTTCTTCCGCAAAAGAATTATCATGTATTGATTCGGAAGAGGAAGCTTCGTTTTCGGATATAAAGCTCACATTTTCTCCGGTAAAGCAATATCCGGTTATTCCGCTGATTTTTCGCTTATCTATTATCTGTTTATAGAGATTTTCACATTTTTCCTTATCAAAAGAGTTCAGAAGCAGCTTTATGAAAGAGCTTTTGATATAGGAAATGCTTTTTGACATATCTATGGAATTATATTCTTCTATCTGATTAAGCTGATTTCCGGTTATATAATCACCTTTATGATCGATCAGATATCGGAGGACCTGAAGCTTTCGGTATTCTATTTTGCTTTTGATACCCGAATATTCGATTTCCTGATAAGTGAAGTCTATCGAAAGACCTTTAAGGTCACCGGAAGTCCATATGATTTTTTCATGTTCGGGAATTGGGTTATTTCCGATATCGTTAGCTGTCATTTTCACTTTGTGATTCCTCTGAAATTATAAATATAGAAGAAATTTAACACTGATAATTATAATAGATTGCTTCGTGTATTTCAATTAATCACGTTGACGGTTATTTCTTCTTACGGACGAAAAAGCCTTTAAATAAAGGAAAAATCGGCACTGTGAAAATTCATGAACTAAAAAAGAAGTTTTCGGGAAAACATTTTAGGGCTGATGATGTATATAAATATCATACAGCGGCTGTCGTGTAACTGCAGAGAATGAAAAAGAAAGGAGTGCAAAATATGGCAGTAGGAATTGTAGTGGTCGTAATTGTAGTGGCGGTGATCATCGGAACAGCATTGGGAATGAAGCAGCGGAATATTAATAATCAGCTGATGTCCGAGGGAAGGATGATTAAGAGAGATATTGATTTTATGGAAAAGAACTATTTCTATTCATCCAGGATAGCGACTTATAAGCAGATATATGAAAAACTCGATTCAAGTGACCTGTCAGGTACGGGTGTATCCTGGAACGGCAAGATAGGAGATATAACCTTTCAGTCAACTCTCGGATGGAGCGCTAGACTGGCGGAAGTTGAATCGGATGATGATAGTCATAAATATCTGTTCCATTTTACACATTGGGAAACATACAGAGGGCTTCCTCAGAATACCACTTCCATGAATGTATTACTTACAACTGTTGAGAAATGTATTCTCAGCGTTGATCCGACAACAAAGGTAACAACTACTGAGATGAAACTTAAGACAAAATCACACTTTTTCTAAAGGAGGAATAAGAGATGGCACTTGGAATTATTGCACTTTTGGTTTTGACAGCAATTCTTGTGGCAATAAAATATTTGATCAGATATGCGGTTAACAGAACTTTCGATAAGGCAGGAGACGCGATACATAATGCAGTAGCGAAAAAGAGAAATCAGACATTGGAGAACCAGTCGGATAATCTTGCGGACAGATATAAGTAAGCTAGGTGGTCTGACAAAACTATGAGATTTTATATTTGATCAATGAAAGAAGAGATTATTATGCAGAAGAAATATTATAAATCTATAGTTGTAGGAGCGGTGATGCTTTTGATATTGGCGCTTTCAGCAACGGGATGCGGAAAAAATACGGGCGAGCAGATAAAGCAGCTTATCGGTCCTGAAAAGACAGATAATAAAGAGACATCCGAGTCGGAAAATATAAATGGAGCGGCGACGGAAAATCCGGAATCTGCGTCTGATCCGGGAGCTGCGGATGAGGATGAAAATGAGAATGAACCAATCCAAACTTCCGGTTCAGATAGCCCGGCAGCTGAAAAGGCGATTGATAATCCTGTATTTGTTAAAGGTTTTATTCCGGATGGGAAGGGCACTATAATATATGATTTTTATTATCTTGACCTTGATACGGGAGAAATGAATAAGTTTTTTACTTTTGAGAGTAAAGACCTGGATTTTCATGAGGATATAAAGAACCTTATAACCAGCAGGAGTTTTATGGGAGATACCAGATTATATGATCCTTATATCCGTTCGGACCTGCTTTTTAATGAGGATATGACAGCTATTGCTGTACAGTGGCGTGAATCAGATCAGTCAGCCCATGTCGGCTGGTGTGATTCCGAAGGAAATGTTACCGATGTAACAGATAAGATATATAATACAAAATCCGATTTTGATCTTCTTCCTAATAATCATTATCCTCTTTTCGGTCCTGATAACTCCCTGTGGTTCTATGATTTTAATTTACAGACATACAGAAAATATGACATTGATACAGGAAGGGTTGAAGACCCGGAGGAACCTCTGACTGTAGGAATGACAGATATTCTATATGTTATATATGGTGAAGACACAATCAGAGGTCATAATATCGGATCCGGAAGTCTGGTTTTTTCCGGGGATAGTATACAGAGATATAATTATATAAATGAGCATGACCAGTATATTGACCTGATTCCCCAAACTGATTGGAGAATACAAAATGTTGCATATTCCGGAGGAAAAATAGTTTTTGATGCAACAAGAGGTGATCAGTATAAAGTGTTTTTAATAGACAACATGAATGGTGTCAGTGAACCGAAAGCTATATATTCCGAAAAGCATTCAGTTGCGGGAGATAATCCTATGCTTCTGTTCTGGCGAGATCCGGAACTGAGAAGTGCGGGCAGGGAGTTGGCGCTTACCGGAGGAAAACAAGTCTCAAAGCAGGAGACTGAACAAAAGACGGAAGAGCAGACAAAGGATAAAGGCAAGAAAGATAATTCATCCTCAGGGGATGAGACGGTTGAAGGAAAAGAAGCATTCTTTAATTGCGGAAGGATTTATGTTGATAATGATAGATTATTACATATAGATGAAAAGTTCTTTGGCATGACATATGAAGAACTTGGAAGTGAACTGAATATGTCAGTTCCGGAACCTGCGGATTTCCCATGGTGGGGAATGGAGCTTGAAAGCTCTGAAATATATGTAGACGGCGAACCAATCCTTTTGATCTTCCAGGATGATAAGCTTGCTGTAGTGGATTATGAGTATCAGGGCAGTTTTGATGAAGAACAGTGGGATATATTATGCAGTAAAACGGGTATTACAGGCCAAAGAGATAAATTTGATGAATATAAAGACAGAGGATATCTCGACCCGGGAAGCGGCAAATGTTATTACTATATAAATTATGATTATGAACAAAACGGTCGTGGAGATATTATGGTTGAAAAATATTACTGGAGAGGAATGAAGTGGGATTGATCAAAGCCATGTGGTTTTGGGACGTTGCACAAAAGATATAAAAGAATACGGAGGCTGTGATGAAAAAAACAAATATCGGATTATTGACTTTGTCTGTTTTGATCTGCATATTGTTTACGGGTTGCGGTGAAAACAAAACTCAGAAAGGAACGGACGCGGTTATCGGAGCGTTCTATAAAACTTTCGATGGTTCGGATATTTCATTTGAAGCTAAAGCCTATGAAAATGACGGAAGACTGAATCATACGGCACAAGGCAAAGCGAGACTTGATCTGGATAACGGTATATGTGAATTCAGTATGACTGTCGATGATGAGGAGGTATGGAATTATTCATATGAGGATAGTAAAGTAAATAAAAATGAAATGAAAGACATGGATTTATTTCTATATAACATGAAGCATTCCGCAAATAAGCTTGAGGGTATTCAGAATTCGATAATAAGTTCGATGGTATCACATCCTCTGGTGAAAATAGATGATTCTATATTTGATAACAAAGATCGACAGGAAGATAGAGAGAAGATACTCGAACAGTACAGAAAAGTATTATATACGGATGGTGAAATATATAATATTTTAAATTGTGATATCGAAGAAGCCGGAGATAAAACAACATACACATTTACCTTGAATCAGGAAAACTATCCGAAGGTTATGGCAAAGCTTAAGGGTGAAGCACTCTTTAGAAATTCAGACAGCGAACTGATAAGCGGATATGAAACAGAAATTGCGGATGAGATTAAGGAAGACGGCGATAAGCTGTATCAGAAGATCACTGTAGATAAAGACGGATATATTACCGAAATTGACATTGGGGATATTTCAGGCAACCGTGCGCTGAATATTGTTATTCGAAAATAAGTTATATCTGATAATGGGTTAAGGCTTATGTGCTTCAGATATGATGTGATTGCAGATGATTATCGTTATAGGCAATACCTATAGCCGAGTATAATATTTAGGGATTAGCGATAATCAGAAAAAAGTATTAGTATATACCCAGAGCAAAGGTAATAAGAATTACCTATAAAAAACCGAATTCGAAAGGGGATACAATTATGAGCAATTACAAATTTGAAACACTTCAGTTACACGTAGGACAGGAACAGCCGGATCCGGCAACAGATGCAAGAGCAGTTCCTATTTATCAGACAACATCTTATGTATTTAAGAACAGTGCACATGCAGCAGCAAGATTTGATCTTTCAGATGCAGGTAATGTATACGGAAGAATCACAAACTCAACACAGGGCGTACTTGAAGCAAGAGTTGCAGCTCTTGAAGGCGGTACAGCAGGACTTGCAGTTGCATCAGGTGCAGCAGCTATATCATATACAATCCAGGCGCTTGCAGCAGGTGGCGGACATATAGTTGCACAGAAGACAATCTATGGTGGAAGCTACAATCTTCTTTCACATACACTTCCTCAGTATGGAATATCAACCACATTTGTTGATGCACATAACCTTGCAGAGGTTGAGGGAGCGATTAAAGAAGATACAAAGGCTATTTACCTTGAAACACTTGGAAATCCTAATAGTGATATTCCTGATATCGATGCCATCGCAGAGATAGCTCATAAGCATGATCTCCCACTTGTTATCGATAACACATTCGGAACACCTTTCCTTATCAGACCACTTGAGCATGGAGCAGATATCGTAGTTCATTCAGCTACAAAGTTCCTCGGCGGACACGGAACAAGCCTTGGTGGAATCATCGTTGAAGGTGGAAAGTTCGATTTCAAGAAGTCAGGAAAGTATCCACAGATTACAGAGCCAAACCCAAGCTATCATGGAATTTCATTCTATGATGCACTTGGCGGAGTAGCATTTACAGCATATATCCGTACGATTCTTCTCAGAGATACAGGAGCATGCATTTCTCCGTTTAATGCATTCATTCTCCTTCAGGGTGTTGAGACACTTTCACTCAGACTTGAGAGACATGTAGAGAATACACTTAAGGTTGTTGATTTCCTGAAGAATCATCCAAAGGTAGAGGCAGTAAATCATCCTTCACTTCCTGATCATCCGGATCATGAGCTTTATAAGAAGTATTTCAAGAATGACGGAGCATCTATCTTCACATTCAATATTAAGGGTGGAAAGGAAGAGGCTTGGAAGTTCATCGATAACCTGAAGATTTTCTCACTTCTTGCAAATGTTGCAGATGTAAAGAGTCTCGTTATCCATCCGGCTTCAACAACACATTCACAGCTTTCTGATGAAGAACTTCACAGTGTTGGAATTGAGCAGAATACGATCAGACTTTCAATCGGTACAGAAAATATCGATGATATAATTGCAGATCTTGAAGCAGGATTTGCAGCTATCTAATATAGGCAGATATAACTAAACTAAATAACTTCCTGGGTTTAAAGGGGAAGCATCTGAAAAAGGTGCTTCCTTTTATTTTTTGGTGGAATTAAGTTTATTTTATACAAAATAATAATTAAATAAGTTTACAGATCGATAAAATACTATACGAATTATTCAAATATAAAAATGTGTATTGACAATCACGGTCTATTGCGATAAACTGCATATTGTCAATCACGGTTTATTGCTATAAACCAAACACCGATAACGGGGGGTGTGATAAACCGATCAGGCATTTATACATATAATACAAAGCATGATGAGTAATATGGAGGTAGTATTAATGAAAAAGAAGATCAGTCCGTGGCTGGCAGCAGCTGCGACAGCAGTGTTTATTTCAATCACAGCAGCAGGGGGAACTAAGGTTTACGCTGACGAATTGGATAATAAGGGAGAGACAGTAGTTTCGACAACTCAGGAAGATAATGCAGATGAGGATTACGATACAGTAACACCTGAGGTAGAAAATGAGGAAGTTGCTGATGAAGTAACTCCGGAAGCAGAGAATGAAGAAGCTGATACGGTAACTCCGGAAGCAGAGAATGAAGAAGCTGCTGATACAGTAACTCCGGAAGCAGAGAATGAGGTAGCTGCTGATACAGTAACTCCGGAAGCAGTGAATGAAGTAGCTGCTGACACAGTAACTCCTGAGGTAAAGGAAGAGGAGAATATAGTCACAGAAGCTCCTGAAGTAAAGTCTGATATTAAAGATGCTGATAAGAGTAAACAGGAAATTGTCAAGGATAAGGAAACAGAAGAAGTCGCAGCAGTAGTAACAAATAATGAAAGCGAGATGGCTAAGCCTAAAGGCTGGGTCAAAGACGGAGATAATTGGAAATATTATTTCGGAACCGGTGAAGATCAGTATTATAAGAACGGAATTCAAAAAGTCGGAAATGAAAGTTACTATTTTGATTCTGTCGGAAATATGAAGACTGGATGGATAAAGGATAAAGAAAATAATTGTTATTATTTTGCTTATAATTCGGGAAGACTTGCTCAGGGCTGGGTAAAAGATAACGATAAGTGGTATTTCCTGGGATATTATACTTTAAATACAGATGAAGGCAAATGGGAAATTGCAGAAGACGCTTTTGTGATGCAGTCGAATACAATAATGAAAGATTATGCTAACCCATCAAGTAAAGCAAATTATTTATTTACTTCAAGCGGAGCTATGTCAACAGGCTGGGCAAAGGATAAAGAAGAATACTGGTTTCATTCAAACAGTCAGGGAATACTCGATCAAGGCTGGAAACAAATAGATGGTAAATACTATTATTTTGGATATTATAATGATAAATTAGGTAGAATTATTGGTTTTGAGATGTTACGGGGAGGAAGGGAAATAGAAGGAGCGGATTACTATTTTAGTGAATCAGGAGTAATGCAGACAGGCTGGATAAATGGAAATAACTATAGATCAGCAGGACGCGTAAGTGTGGCAAATTATGCTTATGCAAATCCTTCAGGCAGACTGGCGCAGGGATGGAAGCAGATAGATAATAAATGGTATTATTTTGCAACTTACGAACTTGATAAAAAATCGTATCATATGTATGTAAATAATATATATTTGATAGATGATAAATATTATCGTTTCGATAAAGATGGAGCTATGATATGCCAAGTAGGTAATGATCTTCAAGACATGGAATGAAATGAATAGGACTGAGCTTGATAATCAGGAGTTGTTTCATCAACATAATATAGACGTTTTTTCGAGTACCCGGCAGGAATTATCCTGTCGGGTATTCGATTATATAATAGGAAACTGATTTTTCTACAAGGCATATAAGAGCTGCTCTGAAAAAAATAAGCCCTGCCTTGATATAATAATTCTTTATTCTGGGTGGAAATAAAGAATGTGAAAAGATATAATAAATATGATTGTCGGTAAAGTACAAGAATAATGTATTGAAATGGGAGGTTGTACTTATGGATGAAATGAGAAGGACACGAAACAGTTTACTGGCGGCAAAAGTAATTAAGGGGCTTGAATCCCGCCGTATTTCGGGATATTTTGCAGAGACAAAGGAAGAGGCTCTTAAGAAAGCTTTGGAACTTATAACTGAGGGATCGAGTATCAGCTGGGGCGGAGCGATGTCAGCATCGGAGATAGGTCTTCTTGATGCAGTTAAGAAGGGCAATTATACGGTATATGACAGGGCGGATGCCAAAACAGAGGAAGAAAAAAAAGAGATCGTACAGAAAGCATTCGGATGTGACTGGTTTATATCCGGTACGAATGCTATTACCGAGGACGGAATACTTGTAAATCTTGACGGTAATTCCAACAGAGTGGCCTGCCTTGCTTACGGACCGGAGCATGTTGTTATCATCGCCGGAATGAATAAGGTGACAAAGGATGTTGATGCTGCGATATATCGCGTAAGAAATGAAGCGGCACCGATTAATGCACAGAGGTTCCCGATAGATACTCCTTGTAAGCTGACAGGCTCATGTGCAAATTGCAAATCTCCGGATTCTATCTGCTGTAACTTCCTTATAACCAGAATTGAACGTCACCCAGGAAGAATGCATGTAATACTGGTAAATGATGAATTGGGATTTTAGATTTATCGGAGCACTGCAATGATTCCGACGGAATCGGCATGATTTATATCGAGCAGAAAAATGTCCTGTAGGATTAAATAAGAGAGGGGAATAATAATGGACAAGAAAGCAATGTATAAGCTGTCATACGGACTCTTTGTTCTGACAGCAAAGACGGATAAAGATAACGGATGTATAACAAATACGGCAATCCAGGTTACATCGGAGCCTAACCAGATAGGATTTGCTGTAAATAAAATGAATCTTACTCATGATATGGTTAAGGAGTCAGGGGTATTCAATCTGTCGATCATAAGCGAGAAGGCGGATTTTGAACTCTTCAAGCATTTCGGATTTCAGTCCGGAAGAGAAGTTGATAAGTTTGCGGATTTTACTGACTGTAAGAGAGCTGAGAACGGAGTGACATATATTACAAAGGGATGTAATGCATACATTTCCGGACGCGTTAAGGAAACTATGGATCTCGGCACGCATACATTTTTCGTTGCGGAAGTGACGGATATGGAAATCCTGGATGAGGCTGCATCTGCAACCTATGATTATTATCAGTCGAATATTAAACCGAAGCCGGAAACGATTAAAACAGGTGAATCAGTCGGAACCCTTGAAAAGGGTGAGGCCGAAGGCGGAAAGACTGTATGGGTTTGCAAGGTCTGCGGTTATGTATATGAAGGCGAAGATCTTCCTGATGATTTCATCTGCCCATGGTGCAAGCATCCTGCATCTGATTTTGAGAAGAAAACGGTGTAAGTTATGCTGTACATTTTCTGTGCTTTATATGATGAAGCAAAGCCTTTTATAGAAAAATACAACCTGTCCGGTAATTCGGAATTTCATCATTACAGGGTTTTTACTGATTGGGACGGCGATGATCACGGAGAAGGCAAAATTCTCACGATCACTGGAAGCGGAATCCTGAAAGCTGCGATGGCTGTAACTGAAATCTGTACTCGTGTACCGCCTGCCCGGTATGACAGGCTTCTTAATGTCGGAATTGCGGGCTCGGCAGATGAAGGAACCGAAATCGGAGACACATTTCTGGTGAACCGGATCATCGATGATATGACGAAGAAGGAGTATTATCCCGATATAGTTTATAATCCGGGGGTTCGGGAAAAAACTCTCTGCACAGTTGCGACACCGGGCTATTTCAGGGACTGCCTCACTGATATGGAGGGCGCGGGCATATACGCAGCGGGTGAGAAGTTTTTTTCAGCGGACAGGATGATATTTGTAAAGGCAGTTTCCGATGTGGGCAGTACCGAAAATGTAACACGGGAGCTGATGGGAAAATGTACTGATGCACTTTTAAAAGCGACGGAAGGAATGATTGAAAAAAATGAATGTATGCTGTCTTCAGAACGGAGTCCGGAGGAACGTGTCGAGCAGCTGGCAGAAGATATGAGGCTGTCGGTTACGATGAAGGAAAGCATGAAGCAGCTTTTCCGGTTTATGATACTGGAAGGACAGGATGTATCGGAATTGATAGATAAGGTATATCGTGAGAATGATATGCCTGTAACATCGAAGATTGAAGGTAAGAGAATATATGACGGAATTTATGAAACCGTTTTCTCATATTTACGTTGAGGAAGGAGCAAAGAATCATAAGAGGACAGCGAGAGTGCTGGAAAAGTTTCCGGATGCGGAGGTTATCGAAATAAGAGATTACCGAGACGTCTTTAATCGCCGGAATCAGGATCCGGTTATTCAGCATAAAGCTCAAAAGCTTATCCTTGCAGTAAAGAAGGACGGCTTTTTGTATGAAGGTGCGCCTGTATGCCAGAGTTTCGGAGAGGAAGCATTTTACTATACTTCAAATGTAATGAACTGCATATATGATTGCGAATACTGCTTCCTTAAAGGAATGTATCCCTCGGCGGATATAGTGATCTTTGTGAATATTGAAGATACCTTTGAGAAGATAGAGGCGGAATTGGAGCGGATGATATCGGATCAGAAGATATCGGATCAGAAGATATCGGATCAGAAGATATCAGAACAGAAGATATCAGAGCAGAAGATATCAGAACAGAAGAAGCCGGATAATTTACCGGAGCAGAAGATACCGGATAAGATGCCGGAGCGTAAGATATATGTTTCGATCTCATATGAGAGCGATATGCTTGCAATCGAGGGCTTCACCGGAATGCTTTCCGATTGGGCGGCCTGGGTGAAGGACAGGGAGAATGTACTTCTGGAGCTGAGGACAAAATGTGCGAACAGAAATGCACTGTCGGTTATTAAAGATACGAAGAATATTATCCTCGCCATAACACTTAGTCCCGATGGAGTGATTTCAAAATATGAACGATTTACACCCGATCTTAAGTCGAGAATTGAAATGGCTGTCGAAGCAATTGAAAATGATATACCTGTCAGATTATGTTTTGACCCGATGATGTATATAAAAAATTTCAGGGATGAATATTGCAAAATGGTTGACATAACATTTTCAAGGATTTCGGCTGATAAGCTTCGGGATGTCAGTCTCGGATCCTTCAGAATTTCGAAGGAGTATATCAAAAATTTCAGACGGAGCTATCCGGATTCCGCTGCCGCATATTTTCCATATGAACTACGGGACGGATATTATCAATATCCGGAGGATATGAGAATAGAGATGGAAGATTTTCTATATGAAAATCTGAAAAAATATGTTCCGGATGAGAAGATTTTCAGATGGAAATGAGAAAATAAGTTAAATTAAAAAAGTGCCTGTTTAAAGGCTTTTCAGGGCTGTCAAAGACTTTTGACAGTCCTTTTTTTGATGGAAAAGGCCGGATGTAAAAGACCTTTGATAGACGAGACAAGGAAGAAAACATATGATGAGCCTGTAAACGAAATCTGTTCCTTTGAGAACGGTCGGGAAAAGATACATTTTCGAAAAACTCGAAAAAACCGATTCGAAAATCAGCAGATGAAAGAAAAGAAAAAATATAAAAGAAAGAGAGAAAAAAGAAAATGGAAAAAGCAAAACTTGTTATGGAACTTTTGGGATATGCTGTGGTTGGGTACTTTATGTCAACCGTTATTCACGAGCTTGGACATGTGATCTGCGGAATGCTTCATAAGTGGAAGTTTTATACATTGGTAGTCGGACCGCTTAAACTTTACAGAGAAAATCTTAACAGTAAGGTGAAACTCGGAATTGAGAAGAATCCGGCACTCTGGGGAGGATATGGCGGAGCAGTTCCGGAGAAGTTTACTGATAATGAGCTTAAGATTTTCTCGAGAGTTCTTCTTGCCGGCCCGATCGCATCAATCGTTCTGGGAGTTGTTTCAATAACAATTATGATACTGACCAAAAATGAATTAGCCATGATGGTAGGTTTTATCGCACTCGGTGAAGGTATAATGTGCATTCTTCCGATGAAGCTTCAGACGGGAATACTTTATAATGATGGAACGAGGTTTTTGAGGATCGTTCGCGGAGGACAGACGGCAGCGGAAGAAAAAGCAATGTATTATCTTGCACTGGATGATCTGATCAACGGACAGGCGGAAATATATGATGAAGAGATGGTTGCAAATCTTGTCAGCTCAGAGGATCCTTCCTATAAGTATTACGGACTGTACCTTTTGTATCATAATGCCGAAAGCAGAGAAGATAAGGATGAAATGGAGAATATAAGAAAAGAAATGTCGGGAATGGAGTCGGAAGTTTCAAGTTATATTAGAAAAAGCTGCGTGCTTGAGTGATTGAATAAATGAAGATCGGGATCAATTGTTTCTTTTCAAAATTAATTGTTTGTGCGAAAATATGAATATCGTATAAAACGGCTGTCAGTAGGAATGCCACTCAGCCGCATAATCAGGCTTTTGGAAGGAAACAGATATGGAACTCGGAAATCAGATGAAAAAGTACAGAGGTGAGCTTTCACTCTCGCAGGATGCACTCGCTGAAAAGATATATGTGTCCAGACAGACAATCTCGAACTGGGAGACGGGAAAGAGCTATCCGGATGTGAACAGCCTTATCAGGATGAGTGAGGTCTTCGGGATTTCTGTGGACAGCCTTCTGAAAGGGGATGTTGAAGAAATGAAAAAGATAATCAAGGAAGATGATATAAATGAATTTACAAAGCTGAGCTGGATATTTACATTAATGTTTTTCGCGGTGCTGATAACACCGGTCCCGCTTGCGAAGTTCCTGGGATTCTGGGGACTCGGAATATGGGGATTGATCGCTGCTGCTGCTGTGGTTATGGCGATTCATATTGAAAAGAAGAAAAAGCATTTCAATATTCAGACTTACAGAGAGATAAATGCATTTCTTGAAGGAAAGAGTCTTGATGAGATAGAGGCTGCAAGGGAGGAAGGAAAGCGTCCTTATCAAAAACTTCTCCTTGGAATCATATGCGGAATTGTTGCATTGGCGATATGCATACTATCGATGTATATACTCAAATGACATTTTCCGGATAATGAATAAAAAGTTATAATCCTTAAGAAATGATGAATAAACTATAAATATTTAACATTGTTAAACGATAAACTCAAAAAATTAAGAAAAAATAAACAAAAAAATTCTATTTTGGACGATGTGCTAAATTTCGCATACAAAAGTTTGTAATAAATATGCAAATTAATATAAAACATTGACAATACTCACAAAATGTCTTATAGTAAATATTAGTTTAACGATTTACCATTTATGCAAATTTTCAAGGAGAGATAATGGTTACTCTAAAAGAAGTTGCAGAGATCTGCGGAGTATCTGCTACGACGGTATCCAATGTAATAAATGGCAAAGAAAAGACAAGTGAGGAAACCAGACAGAGAATATTACAGGTAGTTGAGGAAACAGGATATAAGCCCAATATAATAGCAAAGGGACTACGCAGTAAGAAGTCAAGAACAATAGCTATCATAGCTGAAGATCTTGCACAATTCACGTCTCCGACGATCATCGAGAGTATCATGGAGAACTGCGAGAAACTTGATTACAGAGTAGTTGTTCATAATCTTCGTCTTTATGACAGATGGCAGGATACATGGTATCGAAGGGAAGACGAGTATAATGCGGTGATCGCACCGGTTATAAGAGATGTGATGTCTGCTCAGATCGATGGGGTTATATATGTAGCAGGACACGCAAGAGTTGTTAAGACTTTTAACAACAACTTTAATCTGCCGGTTGTCATGTGTTATGCCTTTTCAGAGTCTGCGGATATTCCGTCGGTTGTCATAGATGATGAAGAAAGTGCTTACGAGATGGTTACTTACCTGATCGGAAATGGCCACAGAAGAATCGGATTTATCGGCGGACGTATAGATAATATACATACCGCACAGCGCCTGGCAGGATATCAGAAGGCAATGTTTGAACAGGGACTTCTGTTTGATCCAAAGCTTGTATACTATGGTGACTGGTCGAGAAGATCCGGATACGACGGCGCAAGAAAGCTGTTGGAGCAGGATGTGACAGCACTTTTCGGAATATCTGATCTGATGACCGGAGGAATATATGATTTCCTTTATGAGAAGAATATCAGAATAGGCAGGGATATATCTGTTGCCGGTTTTGATAACGAGGGAATATCGGATTTCTTCAGACCACGCCTTACGACTACGGCGCTTCCGCTTAGGGAAATAGGTAAGCGGTCAGCAGAACTTCTGCTTCATAAGCTGGAAGAAAGCGATGAGGAAGAGAAAACTGTTTCGACAGTTCCTCAGATCATCAAGATTCCATGCAGTATGAGAGTCAGAGATTCTGTTTCGAAGATATAGATATTTATATTAATTTATTTTTTCATATAATTAATTTAAATATATAGAAATTATTTAAGGAGGGGCAGGAGTGTCAAAAGGTAAGAAAAATAATAATTTTAAGCTTTCTATCAAATTGTTCTTGCTGGTATTACCATTTCTTATTTTGGTATTCTTATTCAGCTACTATCCGTTGTACGGATGGATTTATGCATTTTATGATTATAAGCCGCCAAGAACATTGGCAGATAGCCAGTTTGTAGGATTTAAGTGGTTTGTTTCATTGGTAAGTAGTCCGGTGAAAGTAAGGCAGATTGTTCAGGTTCTGAAGAATACATTTGCCATGAGTGGACTTACTCTTGGTACCAGCTGGCTTCCAATGCTTTTTGCTGTATTCCTTAATGAGATCAGAGGCGTTAAGTTCCGTAAGTTTGTACAGACAGTTACAACCCTTCCTAACTTCGTCAGCTGGGTAATGGTTTATTCAATTGCATTCTCATTATTCAACAGTACAGGAATGATGAACTCATTACTTATGAAGCTTGGTTGGATCGATCAGCCGATTCTGTTCCTTCAGCAGACTGATCATGTATGGTTCACACAGTGGCTGTGGCTTTCATGGAAAAACCTCGGATGGCAGGCAGTTATGTACATCGCAGCTATTTCCGGTATTGATGATGAGATGATTGAAGCAGCTCGAGTAGACGGTGCTTCAAGAATGCAGATTATCAGACATATTACAATTCCTAGTCTGCTTCCTACATATTTTGTTCTTCTTGTTATCAACGTTGCTAACTTCCTTAACAACGGTATGGAGCAGTACTACGTATTTGAAAATGCATTTAATAAGGAAAAGATTCAGGTTCTTGACCTTTACGTTTTCCACCTTGCTATGGGTAACGGAGGTTATCCGGTTTCAGTAGCTATCAGTATGCTGAAGAGTCTTATTAGTGTAACCCTGTTGATTGTATTAAATCGAGCTTCTAAGTCAATTAGAGGCGAGAGCGTTCTGTAAATGGGGGGAGAAAGATGGCAAAAGTAAAAGTAAACAAAAAGAATAAAATCAAGGTAAGCAGGGGTGACCGTACCCTTGAGATCACCTGTTATATTATCTTCGCTTTAGCCGCACTTATTTGTCTGTATCCTTTCTATTATGTAATAATTAATACGATCAGCGCAAACGATTTAAGTGCAAAGGGCGATGTTCTCTTCTGGCCGAAGGGATTACATTTTAAAAACTACATCAATGCATTTCAGATTGATGGTCTCTTAAATGCAACAGTTATATCTGTTCTCAGAACAGTTATAGGTACATTCCTTACAGTATTTGCCTGTGCATTTATGGGATTCATGTTCACACAGGAGAAGATGTGGCTTCGTAAGGTTTGGTACAGACTCGTAGTTGCAACTATGTACTTCAATGCAGGTATCATTCCTTGGTATCTCATTATGAAGAACCTTCACCTTACAAACAATTTCTGGGGATATATTCTTCCGGCTATTGTTTCACCGTTCCTGTTGATACTTACAAAGACATTCATCGAGAACGTACCTCGAGAGCTTCAGGAAGCTGCCATGATCGATGGTGCCGGAGTTCTCACAGTGTTCTTCAAGGTTATGATACCGGTTATTAAACCGATTCTTGCAACAGTTGCTATTTGGTCAGCTGTTAATCAGTGGAACGCATTCCAGGATACACTGCTCCTCATGACAGATACAAAGCTGTATCCACTGCAGTTCCTGCTTTATCAGTACCTGAATCAGGCAAGTTCGCTTGCTTCTCTTGCTAAGAGTACAACAAGTACAACATCACTTGCAGCAGCAGCTGCTACAACGGCAACAACAACATCAGTACGTATGACCATCACGGTTATCGTAGTTCTTCCTATCATGGTAGTATATCCTTTCTTCCAGAAGTACTATGTAAAGGGTATCATGATCGGTGCTGTAAAGGGTTAATTCCCTGATTAATATGTGCTTTATCCCGGGAAGTCCGGGAGGTATTTATAAAATAAGGAGGACTTAAAATGAGATTAAAGAAAGTTACTTCTCTTGCGCTTACAGCAGCTATGGGTATGTCATTACTCGCAGGCTGTGGCGGTTCATCAGGAGGCGGAGACACTACTGCAGCAACAGAAGCTAAGACAGAAGCTAAAACTGAAAGTAGTGGTGGCGGCGATACTACAGAGGCTCCATCAGGAGATGGACAGCTTGTAGCTAATCATGACACAGAGTACACAGTTGATTTCTACAACGTAGCAGCTAACTTCCAGGGTGTTCAGCCTGGATGGTACGGCAAGATCGTTAAGGATAAGTTCAACATGAATCTCAACATTATTGCACCTCAGGTATCAGGTGATGGTGCAGCTCTTTACCAGACACGTTGTGCAGCTGGTAATCTCGGAGATCTTATTATCCTTGATAATGCTGATATGTCTGAGTGTGTTGATTCAGGTCTTGTAATGGATCTGAACGGAATCATCCAGAACTATCCTAACCTTATGAAATTCCAGAGCCAGATTGAACAGTTCAATAAGCAGATCGGTGATGGAACAGGTATCTATGCTATACCTCTTGAAATGAATAACAACGGACCTACAGATTATAAGCAGCTGCATGTTTATACATATCCTCGTATGGGATGGGATATGTACAACGAAGCCGGCGCACCAGAGCTTAAGAATCTTGATGATCTTCTTAACTGCCTTAAGACTATCCAGGATGCTCATCCAACAAATGACAAGGGAGATCCTGCTTATGCGATCAGCCTTTGGAAAGACTGGGACAGCAACTACATGGAGTGCGTAGCTCAGCTTACAAAGTGGTACGGACAGGAAGTTAACGGTTCTGTACTTATCGGAACAGATAACTCTATTTCTCCACTTACTGACAAGAATGGTGCTTACTATAAGATGCTTAAGTTCCTCTTCCAGGCAAATCAGATGGGTCTTGTAGATCCTGACTCTGCTACACAGGATTGGAACGCAGTAGTATCTAAGATGCAGGATAAGAGAATTTACCTCTACTGGTACAGCTGGCAGTATGGTTTCTGGAACAGCCCTGCAAGAGGTGAAGAAGGCGTTAACTACGTAGAGATTCCTGTAGCTGATACAAACCTTTATCAGCCATCAGATACATACTACGGTGACGGACGTGTTCTCGGTGTTGGTTCTCAGGTTTCAGAAGAGAACCTTGCAAGACTTATGGAGTTCCTTGACTGGTATGCTTCACCTGAAGGTGTTCAGATTCAGCATGCAGGTACAGAAGGACTTACATATACAGTTGAAAACGGCAAGTATGTTCCTACAGAAGACGGTCTTAACAGATTCTCAGCAGAAGTTAAGGTTCCTGATGACATGGGCGGCGGAAACTGGAATGATGGTAACAACATGATCAACCAGTGGATCGTTGCATCTTGCGACATCAACCCTGAGACAGGCGAGCCTTATGCTGATTCAATGTGGTCTTCAACAATCGAACTTAACCAGACAAAGACAACTAAGGAATGGTCAGAGAAGTTTGGTGCTAAGGACGATGTTGAGTATCTTCTTAACCACAATATGATGACAGTTGTTCCTTCAATCAACATGTCGCTTGCAATTGATGATACAGACATTTCTCTTATCAGAAATCAGACAGGTGATGTTATTAAGGAAGCTTCATGGAGAATGGTATTTGCTTCAGATGAAGCAGATTTCGAAGCTCAGTGGGATGATATGTGCTCACAGCTTGAAGGTCTTGGATACGAAGATCTTGTTAAGTTTGATACAGAGAAGTATCAGCCAATGCTTGATGCAAGAAAAGCTGCTCAGTAATATTTACAGCTTTTGAGTTTATCGGATGCCATGCCGAATAGCATGGCATCCTTTTTTTAAAAAAGATAGTAGGAGGGCATATAATGTCAAATCCGTATTTACCGAGATGGGAGTATATTCCAGATGGCGAACCGAGAGTGTTCGGAGACAGGATTTATATATATGGATCACATGATATTGCAGGTTCAGGTTCATTCTGTGATATAGTTCACAAGGTTTGGAGTGCACCTGTTGACAATCCGAATCAGTGGGTATGTCATGGAGATATTTTTAGAGTAGCGGCAACCAGAGATCATGAGCCTGATACTGACTGGACAAATGAAAATTCCAGGTTATTCGCACCAGATGTAGTTGAAAAAGACGGTAAGTATTACCTTTATTGTTATATAGATAATGAAAAGGGATGTGTTGCGGTAAGCGATCGCCCAGAAGGACCATTCAAACTTGTATCACAGTATAAATATACAATCCCCGATGAAGTTTGTAATAACGGACTTTTCATCGATCCGTCAGTATTTGTTGATGATGACGGAAAAGTATACATATATTGCGGATTCCTCAAGTCTTATATGGCGGAACTTAATCCGGACAATATGTATGAAATAAAAGAAGATACTCTTATTGAGCATTTCATACCGCCTTGCGATCCGGCAGTGCTTCGTCCGGAAGATGGCTTCGATGATGAAAGCAAGACTTTCTTCGAAGCAGCTTCAATGCGTAAGGTCGGCGATACATATTATATGATCTATTCGCCTAAGTATTGTCCGAATCTTGCATATGCAACCTCTGACAGTCCGACCGGACCATTCAAATTCAGAGGATTTATAATTAACAGCGGAATAGATTATCCGGGTGGAAACAATCACGGATCGATCGCAAACATAAACGGTCAGTGGTATATTTTCTATCACAGAATGACCAACGGAACCATCATGTCAAGAAGAGGATGCGTTGAGAAGATTGAGATTCTCCCTGACGGAACAATCCCTGAAGTTGAAGCGACCAGCCTTGGCTTTGAGGATTCACTCAATCCTTATCAGATAACCGATGCCGACATCGCATGTGTTCTTACAGGTGATGCATTTATATCTGAGAGAAATGTATTCGACAGATTTATCAGAAACATAACAACTGATACGATCATCGGCTACAGATATTTTGATTTCGGAGAAGACTTCGACAGCAAGACAATGCAGTTCGCAGCTAAAGTTCGCGGAATGGGAACAAATTGCAGAATGAATATTTTTATTGATGGTGTGGATTCCAGAGATAAGCTTAAAACATGCAAGACTGTCGGAAAGAAGATAGGAAGTATCGAAATCGGTCATGACGATGAAGTGATCACCACTGTTGTAGAGGCTGTGACCGGACGTCACGCTGTATACTTTACTGTTGAAACTGATTACGGCGACGGATGGATGGCTGATTATTTCAAGGGCAGAAGCCTGTTCGAGCTTGAGAGCTTTGTATTTATGAAATAAAAAACTAACTGTTAAACCAGAGGCGTAATTCATCCGCTTTGGCGGTGGATTACGCCTTTCTATGTTATTGATTTTGAATATAACGCTATGATAAAATGTTAAAGGTTGATTTTGCATTTGATCGGTTTGTTGATAGAAGAAAAATGTAAATAAACAAAATAGGAGGTTTTGTGATGGGTATCGGTAATATGATAGAAGAGGGTAAGACAGCGCTCGGAATAGAGTTCGGATCTACCAGGATCAAGGCAGTTCTCGTTGGAGAAGACGGACAGGTTATTGCTCAGGGAAACAGTGATTGGGAGAATCAGTATGAGAATGGCGTATGGACATACAGCCTTGATATGATCTGGTCAGGTCTGCAGGAAGCATATTCGGAACTTAAGAAGAGTGTTAAGGCAGAGTACAGCGTAACACTTAAGAAGATCGGAGCTATAGGTTTCAGTGCTATGATGCACGGATATATGGCATTTAACGAAGAGGGTGAGCTTCTTGTACCGTTCAGAACCTGGAGAAATACAATAACAGAGGAAGCTGCAGCAAAGCTTACAGAGCTTTTCGGTTTTAATATTCCTCAGCGCTGGAGTATCGCACATCTCTATCAGGCAATTCTTAACAAGGAAGATCACGTTAAGGACATTTCTTTCTTTACAACTCTTGCAGGATACATCCACTGGAAGCTGACAGGCGAGAAGGTTCTGGGTGTAGGAGATGCATCGGGTATGTTCCCTATAGACAGCACAACAAGAGATTATAACAAAGAATATATGAACAAGTTCGATGATGTTCTCGGAGCTGAGGGTGTTGCATGGAAGCTTGAGGATATCATTCCAAGTGTACTTGTTGCAGGTAAAAATGCAGGTGCACTTACAGAGGAGGGTGCAGCACTCCTTGATACAGAGAAGGACCTTGAAGCAGGTATTCCACTCTGTCCACCTGAAGGCGATGCAGGAACCGGAATGGTTGCTACAAACAGCGTAGCAGTAAGGACCGGAAATGTATCGGCTGGAACATCCATTTTCGCAATGGTAGTAATGGAGAAGGCGCTCGAGAAGGTTCATGAAGAAATAGATGTTGTTACAACACCATCAGGTGATGATGTTGCTATGGTTCATTGCAATAACTGTACATCTGATATAAATGCGTGGGCTAAGATATTCCGTGAGTATTCAGAAGCACTCGGAATAGAAGTAGATACAAATAAGCTTTATACAACACTTTTCAAGGCTGCTCTCGACGGAGCACCTGATTGTGGCGGACTTGCAGGATTTAATTATTTCTCGGGAGAGCCTGTAACAGGCTTTGCTGAAGGAAGACCTGTATTTGCAAGAAAGGTCAATGCAGACTTCAGTTTTGCAAACTTCATGAGATGGAATCTTTATTCTGCAGTAAGCACACTTAAGGTAGGACTTGATATTCTCATAAAGGATGAGAAGGTTAAGGTTGATAAGCTCTACGGACACGGTGGATTCTTCAAGACACCGGAAGTAGGACAGAAGATAATGTCAGCTGCAACAGGCGGCCCGGTAACTGTAATGGAGACTGCCGGTGAAGGTGGAGCATGGGGAATCGCAGTGCTTGCACTCTTCCTTATGAAGGGTGAAGGAAAAACTCTTGCAGACTTCCTGAACGAAGTTATATTTAAGGGCGCAGAAGGCGTATCGATCACGGCTTCACAGGAAGAAATCGACGGCTTCGACCGTTTCATGGAGACCTTCAAGGCAACCCTTCCGATCGAGAAGGCAGCTGTGGAGACTTTGTAATTATAAAGGAGAACATAAATGTTAGAAGAACTGAAGAAAGCCGTCTTTGAAGCTAATCTCGAGCTTCCGAAGCGCAAACTTGTTACATATACATGGGGAAATGTTAGCGGTATCGACCGCGAATCAGGCCTTTTTGTTATCAAGCCGAGCGGAGTGGATTATGAAACTATGACAGCCGATGATATGGTTGTTATGGATCTTGACGGAAACAGAGTTGAAGGACGTTATAAACCTTCATCAGACACACCGACACATATCGAGTTATATAAGAGATATCCTGAAATCGGCGGTGTAGTACATACACATTCTCCGGAGGCAACAGCATGGGCACAGGCTGGAAGAAGCATACCACTCTACGGAACAACACATGCTGATTATTTCTTCGGTGAGATTCCATGTGCAAGAAGTCTTACAGAAGAAGAAATAAACGGAGAGTATGAGAAGAATACAGGTCTTGTAATAATTGAAACATTCGACAGCAAGGGACTTAATCCTATGTACACACCGGGTGTGCTCTGCACAAATCACGGAGTATTTACATGGGGCAAGGATGCTGCAGAAGCTGTTCATAACGCAGTGGTTATGGAAGAAGTTGCAAAGATGGCAACCAGAACAGAACTTATAAATCCGAATGTTAAGCCTGCTCCGGACTGTATCAGAGATAAGCATTTCTTCCGTAAGCATGGTGAGAATGCATATTACGGACAGGACTAAAAAGAGACTTTTACCAACATCGCAGAGTATAGATGATCATAAGACTTCGTATACGATGGTCTTTCAAATGAATATATGATCGCCATGCTCTGCGAAATGTTTATGGTGTTAATATGTAATGGATAGGTGGGTTTAATGATTAAGGTTTTTCTTGTAGAAGATGAATATGCAATAAGAGAAGGAATTAAAAGGTCTATCCATTGGGAGAGGGACGGCTTCGAGCTTGTTGGCGAAGCGGGTGATGGCGAGGTTGCTCTGCCGAAGATCATCAAGTCGAAGCCGGATATTCTTATAACGGATATCCGTATGCCTTTTATGGACGGACTTGAGCTTTCCCGTCTGGTCAAGAGCGAGATGCCCGATATAAAGATCATAGTTCTCAGCGGATATGATGATTTTAATTATGCAAAGCAGGCTATTTCCATAGGAGTAGAGGAGTATATTCTTAAACCTGTCTCAGAGGAAACTCTTATGGAGGAGCTGAAGAAGGTTGCCGAAATCATAAGTAAGGAAAAGCAGGAAAACGAAGCACGCGAAAAATATGTGCATGATATGGAAGAGATAAGGATTCTCGAACAGCAGAAATTCCTGCATGATATGATAGACGGAAAGCTGTCTATACAGGAATCCATGGCTCTCGGCAAGAAGCTCGGAATAGAGGTGACAGCCGAATGCTATTCGATACTGCTGATGCAGGTATTCTCAGGAAATTCGGGTGAAAGTGATATCGATGCATATTCCGGTATTAAAGAAGATATCTATTCAAGGATAAAGGAAAACTGCAATGATATACCAAATGTGTTCCTGTACGATCAGGTAGGTGATGTTCTCTGTTTTCTGATTAAGGCAGATTCAGAGGAAGAACTTCGAGATATGATCCGAAGGGGAACGGAAAGCATCAGAAAGCTTATGAAGGATCATATGGATATGCTTTACTTTATGGCTGTCGGTAAGATCGTTGAGAGAATAAGAGATGTTAATATATCATATGCAGATGCCAGCCGTAAGTTTGCCGAAAGATATATGATTGAAGAAAGTGCAATATTTGACGGAACGGAGAAGAAAGATAAAAAGTCCGGTAAGGCTGATCCTGTGATAGAAGAAAAGGCTGCAACCGATAAGATAGATCTCAACAGTATCGATGCAGGAAAAATATCGCAGAAGACGATATTACATTTCCTTAAGAACGGAACGATTGCCGAGGTTGATGACTTTACGGAGGAATACTTCAGCAGCATCGGATATGAGGTTATGGAGTCGATGATGCTGAGACAGTACGTTCTTGTGGAGGCACTGCTCAGTGCAGCTGCATTTATGAAGACTGTCGGTGTAGAAGGTAAGGAACTTGAGGAGATACTCGGTGATACAAAGGATCCGACAGGCTATGCATCATCGGTCGATAGTGCAAGAGAATATATCCAAAAGTTGCTCAACACAATACTTGAGTATAGAAATAAGCTTTCGGATCAGAAGTATATTGAGATAATCGATAAAGCCAAGGAGTATATCCAGAACAATTACCAGAATGAGGATATGTCGCTTCAGTCTGTTGCTCTGGAGGTAAATGTAAGCTCTAACCATTTCAGTGCTATTTTCCGTAAAGAGACAGGAGAGACATTTATAGATTATCTGACAGAGGTACGTATGGAGAAGGCAAGGACACTTCTTGTATGTACTGCCATGAAAACATCGGAAATCGGATTCCAGGTCGGATATAGGGATCCGCATTATTTCAGTTACATTTTCAAGAAGACTCAGGGAATGTCCCCTAAGGAATACAGAAAAGCGAAGACTGACGCATGAATGATAAAAAAACAAAAAACAGCAGGATACAATCCAGGCTCATAACTTATATCTGGATATGCATATTTCCGTTTATCCTATTTTTCGGATTTGCGATCTTCAGATTGCTGAAATATTATCAGAGCAACGATCAGATGGTCCGTAATATAACGAGTGCAAATGAGTACAACATGGATTTTAAGAATTCCATGGATGAAATGATGTATAAGATAATCATAGGCTCCGCAAACTGGACCGATTCTGAGAAGAAGCTTGAAGGAGAAGATCCGAAAGGACTTATAGCGGAAGCAAAGGAACATTTCATCATCCTCAGCAAAAATGCAACGGCACAGAATGTACAAGCCGATCTTGATCAGCTTATCAAGCTGCTTGGAATACTGGATGAGAGAGTTGATGATATTCTGAAAAATGTTGCCGAAGGCGGTCATTATGATGAGAATATCGAGATGCTTGACAGAGATATAAGAACGCTTACATCTCTTATTCAGGATGATATTCAGAAGTATATATATGATGAAGCCACAAATATGGAAATGCTGCGTCGAGAGGTTGCGGCAAGTCTGGTAAGTACACTCAGACTTCTTGTAATAATGCTTTTTCTTATGCTTCTTGTAGTATATCTGCTTTCAAGAAGACTTTCGAGAAGGATCACGCAGCCTATTACCGAACTCGCAGCTATGACAGAAAAGTTTGCCGGCGGCGATTTTACGGTTTCCTATCATACAAACAGTAATGATGAGATGGAGACTCTCGCAGAAAGCTTCAACAGCATGGTTAAAGAGATTGAGGTTCTTATCGAGGGCATACATCGTGAGCAGGAGATTGCAAAGGATGCGGAGCTCAGACTTCTTCAGGAACAGATAAATCCGCATTTCTTATATAATACACTCGATGCTATAATCTGGATGACCGAGTCGGGTGAGAATAAGAAGGCTATTCAGATCATTCAGGAGCTTTCAAACTTCTTCAGAATCTCGCTGAGTAAGGGTCAGAGTGAGATTACTATAAAGAATGAGAAGGAACATGTAAGAAGTTATCTTGAGATTCAGAGATACAGATATCAGGACATTCTGGATTATGAGATAGATTTCGATGAGGATATTCTGGAGAATCATATCCAGAAGCTGACGCTTCAGCCTATAGTTGAAAATGCGCTCTATCACGGTATTAAGAATAAGCGCGGAAGAGGTATGATCCGTGTTTCCGGAAGAGCGGATGGAAACGATATAGTATTTACCGTTGAAGATAACGGAAGAGGCATGACCGAAGAGGAACTCGCACGTCTCAGAAGACTTATTTCGGGAGAGGAAAGTTCTGATGACCAGAGAGGCTTCGGAATGGCTAATGTAGAGAAGAGACTTGAAATGCTTTACGGCTCAAAATACGGAATGACCGTAAAGAGTGTATTTGATAAAGGAACTGAGGTAACTGTAAGGATACCGAGGGTGTAAAAAATGAGTTTTATAGGACGCAGTAAAAAGTTTATAACAGGATTGCTCCTTTCGGGGATGATGATATCGGCATTTGCCGGATGTGGAAAGACACAGGATGAGTCTACGCAGATTCCTAAGGTTAAGTATATAAATGTCGGATTCTCACAGGTCGGTGCAGAGTCTGATTGGAGAGTGGCAAATACCGAATCGATATGCGGAACACTGACAAGAGAACGCGGATTTAATCTTATGTATGATGATGCACAGCAGAAGCAGGATAAGCAGATCATAGCCATAAGAAACTTCGTTGCACAGGAGGTTGACTGTATCGTTCTTGCTCCGGTTATGGAGACAGGATGGGATACGGTTCTTGAGGAAGCAAGGAAGGCCGGAATTCCTGTTATAGTTGTTGACCGAATGGTTGATGTGACCGACAAAGATTTATATACCGCATGGGTAGGATCGGATTTCAAAACCGAAGGAAAGATAGCCTGTGAATGGCTGAATGCCTTTGCCGAAAAGAAGGAGATTGCTCCGGAGGATATACATATAGTCGGTATACAGGGTACGATGGGCGGAACAGCACAGATAGGACGAAGCGATGCACTTCGTGACGCATGCATTTTATATGGATGGGACCTTCTGGGGCAGGAGCCTGCAGATTATGCCAAAGCGAAGAGTAAAGAGGTCATGCTCGGATTTCTTCACAGATATGAAAATGTAAATGTGGTTTATTGCGAGAATGATAACGAGGCGCTGGGTGCGATAGAAGCTATCGAAGAGTCGGGAAGAAAAGTCGGAACCGATATCGCAAATGGGGAGATAATGATCATCTCATTCGATGCCGCACACTCGGGTCTTTCTATGATGCTTGAGGGAAAGATAGCTCTCGATGTTGAGTGTAATCCGCTTCAGGGAGATGCTCTCTGCGAGATTATCAATGATGTTGAAGCCGGTGTAGATGTAGAAAAGTATACGTATATCGAAGAGAAAACATTTACATCGGATGATACGGTTAAAAGCGTTATCGTTGATAAGAAGGTATATGATATAACACCACTTACGCAGGAAATTCTCGATGGAAGAGAATACTAAATTATAAAATCACGATAAAAAATCCTAAAATGTGTGATTATTATTCCTACATAACGCCCGTTTCATAAAATATCTAAAATTTTGAATAAATAATCATGATTTTTCAGAAGAGAGGTTTGTTTCAGATAGTAAATATTTGAACAAACTTCTCTTTTTATTCCGTATCACAAAAAATGCTCTTCTGCTATATTTGGTATATCAACAAACAGACCAAATACAGGATATAGGAGGGTAATATCAATATGAAGAAATTTGGTAAGAAACTTGTTGCAACAACAGTTGCTGCAACTATGGCACTTAGTTTCGCAGCATGTGGCGGAAGCGGATCGGGCGCTACTACACAGGCAGCAACACAGGCATCAGGCGGCGGAGATACAGAAGCAGCAGCTCCTGCAGCAAGCGGTGATGCAATTGAAGTCGGAATCATCAACAATGACCCTAACGAGTCCGGTTATCGTACAGCTAACGATAAGGATCTCAAGGCAATGTTCGGTGATGGCAATTCAGTAACAAACGGATATCATGCACAGTATGCATACAGCTTAAAGAATGATGAGCAGATCGCAGCAGCTCAGAAGTTCATACAGGACGGTGTTGATTATCTGCTTCTTTCAGCAGCTGATACATCAGGATGGGATGGAGTACTTAAGGATGCACAGGCAGCCGGAGTACAGGTTATCCTTTTCGACCGTACAATTGACGCAGATCCAAGCCTTTATGCAGCATCAATCGTATCCGACATGGATAAGGAAGGTGAGCAGGCAGCTAACTGGTTAAAGGATCAGAATCTCAGCGAGTACAACATTATCCACCTTCAGGGTGTTATGGGTTCAGCAGCTCAGCAGGGTAGATCAGGAGCACTTGATACACTTGCTAAGGAGAACGGATGGAATATCGTAACACAGCAGACAGCTGAGTGGAATGCTGAGAAGGCAGAGCAGATCGTTAAGTCAGTTATCGACTCAGGCGAGAAGTTCAACGTAATCTACGCAGAGAACGACGATATGGCAAAGGGTGCTGTAGCAGCACTTGATAAGGCTAATATCTCTCACGGTGTTGGCAAGGACGTTGTTATTATCGGTTTCGACTGCAACAAGTGGGCACTTGAAGAGCTCCTTGCTCAGAACTGGAACTATGATGGACAGTGTAATCCATTCCAGGCTAAGTATATTGATGAAGTTATCAAGACTCTTGAGTCAGGCGGAACACCTGCAGAGAAGACAATCATCATGGAAGAGAAGGGCTTTGACGCAACAACCATTAAGCAGGAAGACGTTGATAATTACGGAATCTAATCATTAGATTATACTATATCGGGGGGTGCGGCATCTACGAGTGCCGCACCTTTTGTTTAAAGGGAGAGGTGAAACAGTGAAAGATAAAGCAGTGCTGGAATTGCATGGAATACATAAAAGCTTCCCCGGTGTTCGCGCTCTTCAAGGTGTGGATTTCACTCTACGAGAAGGTGAGATACATGCTCTGATGGGAGAGAACGGTGCGGGAAAATCTACACTGATAAAGGTTATTACCGGAGTATACGAGAAGGATGAAGGAGAGATATTCCTGAAAGGAAATTCAGGAGCGGTAAATATACATTCTCCTCAGGATGCTCAGAATCTCGGAATCAGTACGGTATATCAGGAGATTACTCTTTGCCCGAATCTGACAGTTGCAGAAAATATGTTTATCGGAAGAACAAAGGGCAGCATAACAAATTGGAAGAAGATGAATGAGGCTGCGGATAAGATTCTCAGTTCTCTGGACATTCCGGCAAAAGCAACCCAGCAGCTGGCAACCTGTTCACTGGCTGTGCAGCAGATGGTAGCGATAGCCAGAGCTGTGGATATGGAATGCAAAGTTCTTATCCTTGATGAGCCGACATCTTCTCTTGATGATAGTGAAGTTCAGAAGCTTTTTGGTCTTATGAGGGATCTGAAGAGTAAGGGTGTAGGAATAGTCTTCGTAACACATTTCCTCGATCAGGTATATGAGGTATGTGACAGGATCACGGTACTCAGAGACGGAAAGCTGGTAGGAGAATATGAAATACAGGATCTGCCGAGAGTGCAGCTTGTATCCAAGATGCTTGGTAAAGAGCTTGACGATCTTTCTGACATCAAGGGAGATTCAGATAAAGCGGATGCAAGTAAGAGCGGTAAACCGATATTCGAAGCAGAGCAGCTTCAGAGTGACGCGGGAATCAAACCTTTCGATTTCTATATCAGGAAGGGCGAGGTTAACGGATTCACAGGACTTCTCGGTTCCGGACGAAGCGAGTGCGTAAGAGCAATCTTCGGAGCAGATCGCGTGATCGGCGGAAAGGTTAAGAAGAACGGCGAGGTAGTTAAGATTACAAAACCTATTGATGCTATGAAACAGGGTATTGCTTATCTGCCTGAAGACAGAAAGGTTGACGGTATCGTCGGAGATCTTTCGGTAAGAGAGAATATCATACTTGCAGCACAGGTTCTCAGAGGATTTATGAAGCCTTTCTCAAAGGCACAGACATATAAGTTTGCTGAAGAATATATCAAGCTGCTTGATATAAAGACAGCTTCTGCGGATACACCTATCAAATCACTTTCAGGTGGAAATCAGCAGAAGGTTATTGTAGCAAGATGGCTGCTTATGCATCCTGAATATCTTATACTTGATGAGCCGACAAGAGGTATCGATGTCGGAACAAAGGTTGATATTCAGAAGCTTGTACTTAAGCTTGCCGGTGAAGGAATGAGCATTACATTTATCTCATCTGAAACGGATGAGATGCTCCGTACATGTTCGAGACTGGTAGTAATGAGAGACAGAAAGGTTGTAGGAGAACTCACAGGAGATGATCTTACACAGAGTGGAATTATGAAGACAATAGCAGGAAACACAGATGACAACGGAGGTGAGAGTTAAAATGGGTAAGAAAAAATTCGTTTTCAACAAACAGCTCCTCATACCGATTGCTGCTATCGTTGCACTTGCACTTTTCAACCTTATAGTTGATCCGTCGTTCTTCAGTATAGAAAAAGGATATAACAGTGCAGGTGATCCGGTACTTTCAGGATATCTTATAACAATCCTCGACTATGGTTCGGAACTTGCAATCCTTGCAATCGGAATGACACTCGTTACTGCTGCTTCAGGTGGACAGGATATCAGTGTCGGCGCAGCAATTGCTATCGCGGGAAGTGTTATCCTCAAGGTCCTTTGCGGAGACAATTCCAGACCTGAAACTATGCAGGCACCTGTAATAGTTGCATTCCTTGTAGCTTGCGTTGTTGCAATGATCTTTGGTGCGTTTAACGGAATACTGGTTGCATATTTTAAGATCCAGCCTATGGTTGCGACACTTATCCTCTTTACAGCAGGACGTTCGATCGCCGCATGGATCAATAACAACGAGCTTCCTATAATAAGTGAGCCGTCTTTCGGAATCTACGGCGGATTTATACCGGGGATTCCGATCCCGACTCCGTTCTTTATAGCTATGGCATGTGTGATAGTTATCATGCTTGTGCTGAAGTTTACGACACTCGGACTTTATACTCAGTCGGTAGGTATAAATGAAAGCTCATCCAGACTGAATGGTATAAATCCTCAGTTTATAAAGTTCCTTACATTTGTGATACTCGGACTCTGTGTAGCTGTTGCCGGACTTATCAAGGTAAGCCGTCTTCAGACTATCAACTATTCGGTAATAGCTAAAGATATAGAGATGGATGCAATCCTTGCAGTTGCACTTGGTGGAAATGCACTTTCCGGCGGTAAGTTCAGCATGGTAGCATCAATACTCGGTGCATATGTAATTCAGTTCCTTACAACAACTCTCTATAAGATGAATGTAAGTTCAGATGCACTTTCAGCTTATAAGGCAGTTGTCGTAATTGTACTCGTTGTACTCAGTACACCTGTAGTAAGAAAGAAGCTGTCTCAGCTTGGAGCGAAGTTATTCCCTAAGAAGGAGGTGGCTTAAATGGAAAAGTTTAAGAAATGGTTTGGCAGAACAAGCGATACCAATCTTCTTCTGACAATTACGATCGTAGTATTCTTCGCAATGTATATCGGAGCGATAGTATTTCAGGGAAAGGGCTTCCTTAAGCCTCAGACCTTCTTCAATATACTTAATACAAATGCAGCACTTATCATTACAGCTTGCGGAATGAGCATCGTAATGATCTGCGGCGGAATCGATATCTCCGTCGGTGGTGTGGTTGCGCTTGTAAGTATGAGTTGTGCCGTATATCTTGACAGAGATGTTCTGAATCCTGAAAAATATGCGGACAATCCGGGTAAAATATTCGTTGCATTACTTATAGCACTTGGAATAGGTCTTACATTCGGTCTTGTTCAGGGCTTCCTTGTAGCATATCTGGATATTCAGCCGTTTATAGTTTCGCTTGCGGGAATGTTCTTTGCGAGAGGTATGACAACTATAGTTCATACAGCTCCGTTCAATGTAGAGAATAAAGCATTCGTAGCACTCAAAGATACAAGAGTTGTAGTACCGGGATTCGGTTCGGTCAACAAGCTCGGAAACTACGTAGATGCTTATGTAGAGATCGGTGTAATAGTTGCGATTCTTATAGTTATCTCACTTTTCATAGTACTCAGATGGACAAAGCTCGGACGCAGCTTCTATGCAGTCGGTGGAAATGCACAGAGTGCTTTGATGCTCGGAATAAACGTAAAGAAAACAAAGTTCCTTTCACACCTTATCTGCGGACTTCTCGCAGGTGTTGCAGGTTTCGTATATTTCATGCATGTCGGATCGGGATCTGCTTCACATGCAAGTGGTATGGAAATGAATGCAATCGCATCATCCATCATCGGTGGAACAATGCTTACAGGTGGTGTAGGAAATATCGTAGGTACATTCTTCGGTGTTCTGTCACTTTCAACAATTCAGAATATCGTTGCTTCGGCAGGACTTGGTCAGGCCTGGTGGACAGGTATCACAATAGCTGCAATGCTTTGTATCTTCCTTGTAATACAGAGTGTTATTATGGCTAAGAAAAAGAAATTACTTACAAAGTAGATATAATCAGTAGATAAATTTCTAAACAAGACACAAATCAACCCTTCTTTTATAATCGGGAATTCATGTTAGATTTTGGTAGATTGATCAACATGGATTCCCGATTATTTTGGACTTACTAAGTATCAATATTCTGCGATAAATGTAAATATTAAGGAATTATTAATCTTGATTTTCCCAATCCGATTTTTATTGACACCGAAATTTGGGTATGATAATATTTCCTCAATACAAATTTAGGGAGTAGCTTACAGAGCTGAGATTTACGGTATACAGTGAATCAAAGCCTTGGTTACAACTTCGTCAGTACGATTGATCAAGATTCAATCCGGAGTGTAAATAATTAGCGAGACTATTTTGTGGTTTTAATTAACCGCAAAGTGGCTCGCTATTTTTTTATATACGTGCCGAAAATGCAGTAAGAAAACCTGCCCCGACGGAACGCTTGCTGCATTTGGTGCACGATTTGACGAGCAGTTTGTAAAAGCAAAATCTTGAGAAAGGAGGTTGTGTAATGGCATATTTTCCACCGGTTCCGGCAATAAGAAGGAATCATATCATATCAAAGCTGAGGCAGCGAGGCGCCGTCTCTATGGAAACGGCTGTGACACTCAGTGATGCGGGAGTTATAAATCCGAATGCTTTTCAAAGGATCACTGAACTCCTATGCAGAAGAGGAATACTCAAACAGGTTGAAAACAGATATTATCTGGGAATCAGATGATATCAGGGGAACGATATAATTAAAAAAGTGAAGGTTTTTAAATATATCATAAGAAAGTGAAGGATTTAAATATATTTTTAAGTGAAGGTTTTAAATATATTTCAGTGAAGGTTTTAAAGATAAATTATAAGTGAAGGATTTTATATACATTATTCTATGAAAGGAAAAGACTATGATTAAGTATATTATTTTAGGCGTTGTAGTTCTGTTTGTTTTGCTGATCGTTATGACAAGCTATGTTAAGGCTCCGCCAGACAAAGCATATATTATTTCCGGTCTCAGAAGAAGACCGAAGGTGCTTATCGGACGTGCGGGACTTAAGCTTCCTTTCCTTGAAAGAAAAGATGAGCTTATCGTAAAGCAGATTTCTATAGATATCAAGACAGGTGACTATGTTCCAACATCAGATTTCATCGGTGTTAACATCGATGCAGTTGCAAAGATCAGACTTATGACAGATCAGGTTGGAATTCAGAAGGCTATGGCAAACTTCCTCAATATGAATGAGGCAAGGATTGCAGAAGCACTTGTTGATTCTCTTCAGGGTAATATGCGTGAGATCGTTGGTACGATCACACTCAAGGAACTCTGCAATGACCGTAAGTCATTCGGTGATCAGGTTCAGGAAAAAGCACAGCTTGATATGAACAGACTCGGTGTTGAAATCATTTCCTGCAACATTCAGCATGTTGAAGATAAGAACGATCTTATAAATGCACTTGGTCAGGACAACATGGCTGCAATTCAGAAGTCAGCAAGCATTGCAAAGGCAAATGCAGACAGAGACGTAGCTATCGCTCAGGCTCAGGCTCAGAAGGAAGCGAATGATGCCAGAGTTCAGGCTGAGACAGAGATTGCAATTAAGCAGAATGACCTTTCTATCAAGAAGTCAGAGCTTAAGACAGTTGAAGATACAAAGAAGGCTGAGGCTGATGCTGCATATTCAATTCAGCAGGAGACACAGCGTAAGACTATAGAGATTACAAAGGCTCAGGCTGATATCGCAAAGCAGGAGCAGGAGATTACACGTAAGCAGAAGGAAGCATCTGTTAAGGAGCAGGAGCTCAATGCTCAGATCCGTAAGCAGGCAGATGCTGATAAATATCGTCAGCAGCAGATGGCAGAGGTTGATCTCTTCAAGAGACAGAAGGAAGCTGAAGCTAAGAAGTATGAATTCGAGCAGGCTGCAGAAGCTAAGAGAATTCAGGCAGAAGCTGACAAGTATGCTATGGAGCAGGAAGCAGCTGCAATAATGGCTAAGGCTGAGGCAGAAGCAGCCGGCATCAAAGCCAAAGGTGAAGCAGAGGCTGCAGCTATCAAGGCTAAGGCTGAAGCAGAAGCAGCAGGTATCGATAAGAAGGCAGAAGCTATGAAGAAATACGGCGAAGCTGCAATCGTTGAGATGCTCTGCAAGATGTATCCGGAAGTTGCTCGTGCAATTGCTGAGCCACTTGGAAAGATCGATAAGATCACAATGTATGGTGAAGGCAATACAGCAAGACTTACAGAAGATGTTACAAAGTCATTTAAGCAGACAATCGACGGACTGTCGGATTCGATGGGAGTAGATCTTAATACTGTGGTTTCAAGTTTCCTCGGAAGCAAAGCAGCCGGCAGTGTTGCAAATAAGATTACCAAAGTAGACAGTGAAGCTTCAGTAAGCAGTGATGCTAAGATGAGCGGTTCCGGAAAGTCTGACAGTGACATCAGTTCATTCAAGGAAGTAGATTCGGATAAGAGTACAAATAATTAATTACAAATAATTAAAAGACTAAATAGTAAATTTATTAATTTATTTTAAGGGAGGATTTAAACCAATGATATGTCCAGTGTGTGGGGAGACAATACCTGATAATTCAACAGAATGCTTTATCTGCGGAGAATCAACAACAAGACAGATGTCTTATAATTATTCATCAGCAGTTAATAACATGGCAACAATGAGATATGAGGATCAGCTTAAGAAAGATAAGGATAAGAAGAAACTTGTAACACTTATTTCTGTAGCAACATTCATCCTGGTTGTTTTTGTGGCATTAATAAAGCTCGGAATATTTGAAAATAAGGACGGCGTATATAGTGTTCAGGATACACAGGAATTATGGAATAAGATTTTAGCTGCAGAGGGAATAGAAGGTGATTTTAGCGGAGTGGACGTTAAGATGGAAATGACCATTAACGGAAGAGAATGCACGATGCACATTGGAATTACCTATTTGGGAATGGATATAGCTGATGAAAATTGGCATGGAAAGGTTTCGTTCTTCGGATCAAAGGTGACAATTAATTGGGATGATGACACAAACCTCGGATGGGGAGTTGCAAAGTATGACAGTAAAAATAAGGCCATTACCTTTGAACTCGAACCTAAAGATGCTGAGTTTTACGGAGTAAGTGATATGCAGTTTGTTAAAAATCAATAATTAATAAGCATTTTAGTCAAGTATTTGTAGGGGGACAGCACCGGAAGATGGAGTAGTGACCATCTTGCCGGTGCTGTTATTTTCTTCAGATCCAAACTTTGAACTTTGATTATGATCGAATAGAATCGAATAGACATCGAGGTGCAGCAATCGAAAATGCAGCCAAGCCGAATGACAATAAATGGATAGTACTGTCAAAAATTGAATAAGGAAACTTTCGGCTTTATATGGTAAAATATCCACATATTTAAAGGTATAAGTGAGGCAGCTGTTTGGAAAAGAACAGATCATCCAACAAAAGAATAATTCTTTACATTACCGCCCTGCTCGGCGTCATGCTGGTGGGCGTTATTGTTGTGAGTATAATCTTTTTTCACAGGAGGTTTCAGGAGACAAAGCAGCTTCTGACGGCCGCAGATTATCAGACCTATCAGAGATATTATGTGATGATCACAGAGAATAAAGATACGGATTACTGGAAGAGTATCTATGAGGGGGCTCTTTCAGAAGGAAGCAGAAGCGGTGTATATGTTGAACTGATGGGTAATAATATAGATGATGATATATCCAAGGAGGATATGATCAAGATCGCCATAAATTCAAATGTTGACGGAATAATCATAGAAGCCGATGACAGTTACAGGACGATAAATCTTCTGAAGGAAGCAGAGACGCAGGGGATTCCTGTCGTGACGGTATCTGAGGATAATGTCGAATCGCACAGAAAAAGTTATATCGGAGTCAGCGGTTATAATCTGGGCAAAGAGTACGGAGATCAGATATGTCAGTTTGCTCGTGAGAAGAATCTGAAGAACTGTGAGGTCATGGTCCTTATCGATAAGGAACTCTCAAACGGAACTCAGTCAATCGCTTCAACTGCTATACGTGAGAAGGTTGAAGAGGAAGGATTGTCAGACAGGATAACCATTAATAACACGGTTGTCAGCAGTGATAAAGAATATGCGGCCGAAGAAGAAATCCGAGATATCTTTGTCAGCCAGGATAAATTGCCGGATGTGGTTGTTTGTCTGAGTGAGAAGAATACACTCTGTGTATACCAGACAGTGGTAGATTACAATAAGGTTGGAGAGGTTGAAATCTTCGGATATTATACTTCACCTACCATAGAATCGGCTATTGAGAAGAAGGTAATCCGTTCAACAATCATTGCCGATACGGATCAGATGGGAAGATATTCTGTTTCGGCACTGAATGAATATCTGGACAGCGGTTATGTAAGTGAGATATATCAGATTGATACCAGTCTTGTCGGTGAAGACGACCTGTCTTCCGATTCTGCGGAAGGAGGTCAGGACGATGCTGAAGAAGATGAGTAGAAAATTCCATGACATGCATCTGAAAACCAAACTGACCCTTCTTATTGTAGGCACCATGCTGCTGATCCTTTCGGTAAATTCGATAATGTATATCATCCTCAACCGAATGACTCAGCAGTTGGATGAAATATATGTCGGAAATGTAAGGCTTAACGAGCTGGAGGATGCTCTGGACCGGGTTGAAAGCAGTATGGCCGGATACCTCAATACTAAAGGAACAGATACACTTGATGAGTATTACAGAGCAGAGCAGACTTATCAGGATCTTCTGAAAGGCCTTGAACAGAAGGTTACGGATAATCAGTTGAAGATGATGGAGCGTGACATTTATAATATGTCACAGAATTATCTGAGTGTTACGGAGAGTACGATCGAAGCTAAGCGTGGCCGAAATGTAGAACGTTATAAGGAAATGTATGACTCTGCCGCAAAGCTGTATTCATACATCAAAACCTATATTACAAGCCTTAACGGATACAGATTCAGAGGTAATACAGAGAGCTACCGCGTTCTTTCGTCATCGCTGGGATATCTTGAAATTTCAAGTATAGTATCATTTTTCATTATGGTACTCCTTGATATCATGCTTGTTATCCTGGTTACGGGAAATATAACCAGACCTCTTAATGAACTTGCAATTGCGGCTGATAAGGTTTCCGAAGGAGAACTTGATGATGTCGGCGTGGTAAAGGTTCACGGTAAGGATGAAGTAGGCAAGGTTACGATGGCCTTCAATCAGATGGTAAGTTCCATCCCAGGCTATCTTTCAAGACTTAAGGAAAGTATGGAGAAGGAGCAGCTGCTTAAGGAAAAGGAGCTTCTGATGGAGGCGCATCTTAAGGATGCTCATCTGAAGTATCTTCAGGCACAGATAAATCCGCATTTCCTTTTTAATACTTTGAATGCCGGAATGCAGCTTGCAATGATGGAAAGAGCAGATAAAACTTCCGAATATATAAATCAGGTTGCGGCATTTTTCAGATATAATATTCAGGAAAATGATGAGGTTACGCTGGCACAGGAGATTCAGCTGGTTGACACATATATTTATATTTTAAATGTACGTTTTTCGGGAGATATACATTTCTCAAAGGATATTGAGAGTGAGGATCTGCTTGATATCAGGATTCCGGGAATGATCCTTCAGCCGCTGGTTGAGAACAGTGTGAATTACGGAATACGTGATATAGAGAGAACAAAGAAAATATATCTGTCTGTATACAGTGTTGATGACAATATCTGTATCAGTGTTATGGATAACGGTGTTGGAATGAGCCAGGAGCTGATAAAGGAAGTTCTCAGCGGAGAATATAAGAGTGAGAGCGATTCCGAAAGCAAGAAGGGTAACGGCGTAGGACTTAATAATGTTATGCAGAGACTCAGGCTGTATTTTAACGGCGCCGATAATTTTGAAATAATAAGTAACGGAAGAGACCAGGGTACTGAGGTTGTTATCACGGTACCTAGGGCGGAGGTTTGATATGTACAGGATTATGATCGCGGACGATGAAGGAATCGTAGTTGACTCTTTCACATACATTTTAAAAGAAGAGTTCGGTGAAGAAGTGGTGATCGAGACAGCGAAGACCGGACGAAGCGTCATAGAGCTTGCCGAAAGATTCAGGCCGGATATAGCACTTATGGATATCAGGATGCCGGGCATAAACGGTATTGATGCCATAAAGGAGATCAGAAAGAGAAATACGGGAATCATTTTCATAGTAATATCAGCCTATGATAAATTCGGATATGCACAGGAAGCCATGAGCCAGGGTGTTATGGATTATCTGAACAAGCCGGTGGACAGACTTCAGCTTATACAGACTGTGAAGAAGGCGATGGAGCAGGTCGACGGAGAGAGGGAGAAGAGATCGAAGGAACTCGAAATCCTTGAGAAGATGGAGACAGTTACGCCTATAATCGAAAGCGGACTCATATACAATATGCTCTTTCAGGATTTCTTCAAGGAAGATATAGAAAATTTCAAGAAGATACTTGAGATCGATTCCGACTACGGATATATGATAGCACTTGTTTTCGGTGAGAAGCAGGAAGGAAGCATACTTACAAATGCTGTCGGAACGTCGGTAAGAATACAAAATCATATAAGGGATCTCAGAGAGATAGTGAAGAGCTACTTCTCCGGAATAGTCGGAGCGGTAATGGCGAATAAGATTGCAATATTTATACCTTATGATAAGAAGGAATTCGATTATGCCGAACGTATTGAGATAATAGATACGGCAAGAAATATGGTCCGTCGTCTTAATACACAGCTGGATGCAACTTTCAGAGCAGGTGTCGGATGCGTGAAACCATTGGATAAGCAGATGATCTCATATAATGAGGCGCTGGACAGTCTTGCTATTACTACAGGTTCGGTAGTTCATTCCGATGACCTTTCGATAGGATGCGGATATGAGGATGATTATCCGATCGATCTTGAAGATTCGATATTCGAGAGTGTCAGAAAGGGCGATATCAATAAGGGAATAAATGTTTCGAATCAGTTCTTTGAATGGATGATGGAAAGCTACGGAAGCTATTCCGAGGATATCAAGCTGAAGACTCTTGAATTTGTTCTGAGAGCGGAAAGTATAGCTTATCAGAAGAGCGGAAATACATATCATTTCCGTTCGCGTGAGGATTATCTGGGAGTGATCAATTCTGCGTCGGATTATGACACACTTCGTAAATGGTTTCTCGACCGCATTTCGGAGGCCTGCCACAATGTCATGAGCCGTAAGGAAACGCGTTCAACGGGCGTTATCGACAGAGCCAAGGAATATATAATGGCAAATTATAAAAAGGATATTTCTCTGGATGATGTATCGAAAGAGGTTGACATAAGTCCGTATTATTTCAGTAAGATATTTAAGGAAGCAACGGGCGAGAATTTCATAGAATATCTGACCAATATAAGGATTGAGAAGGCGAAGGAACTGCTCAACGATACTGATATGAGTATGAAGGAAATCTGTGTGGAGGTAGGATACTCCAATCCGAATTATTTCAGCAGAATATTCAAGAAAAATGTGGGAGTATCGCCAACGGAGTATAAAGCATAATGATATTACCAACGAAGTATGAGGCATAATGATACTGCCAACGGGGCATACAGCATAATGTAACCGGCAATTGAGAGGGATCATGATGAATTTAGGAAAATGGAAATACGGACTGAAAAGAAAGCTGACGGCAATTCTGCTGGTCATGTGCATATTCGTTCTTACTTCATGCAGTTCTGAGGGCGTTCAGGAATCAAGTGAGTCAGTCGAAGAACCGACAGGAATAAAGATAGGAATGAGCTTCGACTCCTTCATTATCGAGAGATGGAGAAGAGACTGCGATGTCTTTGTTGCGAAGATAAAGGAATATGACAGTAATGCGGATGTAAATGTTCAGAATGCAAACGGTGATATTGAGACGCAGAAGGCGCAGATCAGATATCTGATAGAGAAGAAGTATGATGTGATCGTTATAGTATGTATAGATTCGGATAGCCTGAGTGATGTATGTGAAGAAGCCAAAAGCGCCGGAATATCTATAATCGCATATGACAGACTTATTAAGAATGCTAATGTTGATCTTTACATTTCCTTTGATAATGAGAAGGTTGGAACGCTCATGGGAGAGGCCCTTGTTAAGGACGGACTGCCTAAGAAGAAGGTACTTATGCTTTCCGGACCGAATGAGGACAATAATGTATCAATGGTAGAATCCGGATTCAAATCCGTTATGGAGGAGAATAATATTACGATCGTTGATTGTGTTCATGCACCGGGCTGGAAGGCCGAAGCCGCAGCAGAGTATATTAATGCACATCTTACAGAACTCGGAAATGTGGATGCCATCATGTGCGGTAATGATAATATTGCTACTACTATAATAAGAACACTTTCCGAAGCAAGGCTTGCGGGAAAGATTAAGATAGTCGGACAGGATGCGGATCTTGAGGCGTGTCAGAGGATAGTTGAAGGAACGCAGGTAATGACAGTTTATAAGCCGGTTGAAAAGCTGGCACAGGCGGCGGCGGATTATGCAGTGCAGCTTGCGGAGAATAAGAAGATCACGGGTGTTACTGATACTATAAACGACGGAACCTATGATGTGCCGTACATTTATCTGGAACCGATTGCGGTAACTAAGGATAATATAGATGAGACGGTTATTGATTCGGGATTTCATCTTAAGGACGATGTGTATCTGAATGTCCCGGACGGAAAATGATATCAATTGTAATAAAAATAATAAAAGAATAGCACAAATTTGTTTTTTTTATAATTATTGAACAAATTTGTGCTATTTTTTACCCGTTTTTACGTTAACTATTGTTAAATGTTGATAAAAAATTAAAGATAGTTGCAATCTATTACTATACAAACTGTGATATTCTTATACCATCAAAGAAATTGATATTTTAAAACAGGAGGGTTTTTAAAATGCGTAAAAGTAAGAAAGCATTAGCACTTATGCTTGGTGCTACAATGTCACTTTCAATGTTCGCCGGATGTGGCGAAGCAGGTGGCGGCGATGCTACAACAGCAGCTGCTACAGAAGCTAAGACAGAAGCTGCTACAGAAGCTGAGAAGACAGAAGCTGAAACAGAGGCTGCTACAGAGGCTGCTACAGAAGCTGAAACTGAAGCTGCAACAGAAGCTGCTACAAGCGGTGGAAAGAAGGTTGGTATCGCAATGCCTACCAAGTCTCTTGAGAGATGGAATCGTGATGGTTCTTATCTTGAGGAGCAGTTCAAGAGTAAGGGATATGAAGTTAAGCTTACATTCTCTGATAACAAGATTGACCAGCAGGTTAAGGATATCGAGGGTCTTATCGCAGACGACGTTGATCTTCTCGTTATCGCAGCTATCGACGGTGAGTCATTAACACAGGTTCTTGCTGAGGCTAAGGAAGAGAACATTCCGGTTATTTCTTATGACCGTCTCATCATGAACACAGATGCAGTTAGCTACTATGTATCATTCGATAACTATACAGTTGGTAAGCTTCAGGGTGAGTTCGTAAGAGATCAGCTTGATCTTGACAACCAGGCAGGACCATTCAACATTGAGTTCACAGCCGGTGACCCAGCTGATAACAACGCAGGTTTCTTCTTCAACGGTGCTTATGATGTTCTTAAGCCATACATCGATGAAGGAAAGCTCAATGTACCATCAGGACAGACAGCATTCGATCAGGTTGCTACAAAGTCTTGGGATACAGCAACAGCTATGAACAGATTCCAGAACATTCTCGGATCTAACTATTCAGACGGAACACAGCTTGACGTTGCACTTTGCTCAAATGACTCAACAGCACTTGGTGTTACACAGGCTATCGAGACTGACTATGCAGGAACAAACTCAGTTATCATCACAGGACAGGATGGTGACGAGGCTAACCTTAAGAACCTTGTAGACGGAAAGCAGACAATGACAGTTTATAAGGCAGTTGCTAACGAGGCAGTTGCTACACTTGATATCGGTGTTGCTCTTCTTAACGGCGAGACACCTGATGAGAGCCTTATAAGCGCATCTGGATGGGACTTTGAGTGTGCATATGATACATCTTCATATGATAACGGTACAGGAATCATTCCTTCATACCTTCTTGTTCCTACAGTTGTTACAAAGGACAACCTTCAGAAGGAACTCGTAGACACAGGTTACTACACAATGGATGCAGATGGCTATCCACATCCTACTAACTAATTAGACAGATTGTTGAAGGTGGTAGAGCTCCTTCGAAAGAGGGAGTTTTACTGCTGACAACATGATCAGAAGAAAATTACAGAGCAGGGGCAATACCCCTGCCTGTTTTTTGACAGAAAGGAGGTAATGACTTGTCTGATTTCATATTGGAGATGAAGGAAATTACCAAGCTTTATCCCGGTGTAAAAGCACTTGATAATGTAAATCTGCAGGTAGAGCGCGGTGAGATACACGCACTTGTCGGAGAGAACGGTGCAGGAAAGTCTACACTTATGAATGTTCTTTCCGGAACGATCCCATTCGGGGAATATACAGGTACCATCAAGTATGATGGCAATGAATGTGAATTCCACAATATTCACAACAGTGAGGAACTGGGAATAGTTATTATTCATCAGGAATTGGCTCTCATCCCGGAACTTACGATTGCTGAGAATATGTTCCTCGGAAATGAGAGAAGTAATAAATTCGGAAAAATTAACTGGGGCGAAACCTATAAGCAGGCCGCTGAACAGATGAAGAGAGTTGGCCTTAAGGAGAGCCCGTCAGTTTTGATCAAAGATATAGGAACAGGTAAACAGCAGCTGGTTGAGATTGCAAAGGCTCTTTCCAAGAACGTTAAGCTTCTTATTCTTGATGAGCCGACCTCATCACTTAATGAAGAGGATTCCAAGATGCTTCTCGACATGCTTCTCGGATTCAAGAAGGAAGGACTTACTTCTATTATCATTACCCACAAGCTGAACGAGGTTTCATATTGTGCGGACAGAATTACAGTCCTTCGAGACGGTTCGACTATTGAGACAATCGACAACCATGATCATAACATTGATGAAGACAGAATCATCAAGGGAATGGTTGGTCGTGAGCTTACGAACAGATTCCCGTCACGTGAGCGTAACATAGGAAGCGAGGTTATCCTCGAGGCTAAGGACTGGACGGTATATCATCCTGTTTATACAGATAAATGTATGGATAAGAAGGTTAACTTCAAGGTTCATAAGGGTGAGATTATCGGTTTCTCAGGACTTCAGGGAGCTGGAAGAACAGAGCTTGCTATGTCACTCTTCGGAAAGAGTTACGGAAGTAACATTTCCGGACAGGAATATATAAACGGTAAAGAGGTTCATCTGAAAAACGAGCATGATGCCATAGCACATGGACTTGCATACGTTACAGAGGATAGAAAAACAAACGGACTTGTGCTTTCGGATTCCATAGCATGGAATACAACAATGGCTAAGATGGAAAAGGTTGCCAACAAGGGAATCATCGATTTTGCCAGAGAGAAGAAAGTGGCACAGGAATATGTTGTGGCAATGAAGACCAAGACTCCGAGTGTTGATCAGTCGGTCGGCAATCTGTCCGGTGGAAATCAGCAGAAGGTGCTTCTTTCCAAATGGATGTTTGCTGAACCGGATGTACTTATACTTGATGAGCCGACCAGAGGTATCGATGTCGGTGCTAAGTATGAGATTTATTGTATCATGAATGAAATGGTTGCCCAGGGCAAGGCGGTAGTTATGATTTCATCAGAGCTGCCGGAACTTCTTGGAATGTGTGACCGTATTTATGTAATGAATGAAGGTGAGATAGTCGGCGAATTTAAGGCCGAGGAAGCTACTCAGGAGAAGATCATGGGAGCTATCCTTTCTCACAAAAATGACAACATATAAGGAGGCGTACGGCAAATGAATGTCAAAACATTTATAAAAAAATACACCATGGTTCTTGCATTGGTAGTAGTATTTATATTCTTTACCATACTTACCGATGGAAAACTTGTTCTGGCTCAGAATATATCAAACCTCCTGCTTCAGAACGCTTACGTTCTGGTTATGGCATGTGGAATGCTTCTCTGTATTCTGACCGGTGGTAACGTAGACCTTTCTGTAGGTTCTACACTTTGTCTTTCAGCTGCTCTTGCAGCAAAGATTATGGATATGGGAAAGAGTCCTTTCCTTGCAATCCTTGTTTCGCTTGCAGTTTCTGTAGTAATCGGAATCTGGCAGGGATGGTTGATCGGATATGTACATATCCCTCCATTCATCTGTACACTTGCCGGAATGTTCCTCTTCAGAGGTCTTGCGAGAGTTGTACTTGACTCAAGAACAATCAGTGTAATGAATGATAAGTTCAATAACCTTTTCACATCATATATCCAGATTTCCGGATTTGATGAGAAAGGTAAATGTAAATCTGCGATCATCGTTGGTATAGTTGTAGCAGTAGCACTCCTGGTATACACACTTCTGGGTATTGCAAAGAAGAAAAAGCAGGGTATTGAAGGATCGGCAATTGCTTCATTAATAAAAATAATTATAATCGATGTACTTATAGTAATCTATTCACTTAAGCTTTCACAGTATAAGGGTATTCCTGTAATGCTTATCTGGATTCTTGTAGTAGTTCTTATATTTGCATTCTTTACATCATCAACAGTATTTGGTCGTTACTTCTATGCAGTCGGTGGTAATGAGAAGGCAACAAAGCTTTCAGGTATCGATCCTAGAAAGGTTTATTTCTGGGCATACTTCCTTATGAGCTTCCTTGCAGGTTTCTCAGGACTCCTCGTTGCATCACGTATCGGTTCTGTTGACGGTAACATGGGTAACTCATATGAGATGGACGCTATCGCTTCATGTTTCATCGGTGGTGCTTCTGCATACGGTGGATCAGGTACAGTACCTGGAATCATGATCGGTGCTATTCTTCTCGGTGTTATCAACCAGGGTATGTCAATCTACGGTCTGCCTGATCAGTGGCAGTATGTTGTTAAGGGAGCAGTTCTCCTCATAGCCGTAGTATTCGACGTAGTTTCAAATCATAAGACAGGAAAATCTTGATGACAGATAATAATTTTACGAAGCTTATATTACGGCTGCTGGTTGCAGCATATATAATCTATCTTGGTTACATGCTCCTGACAACGGCAGGAGCATCTGACCATAAAATAGTATTCATCATAATAGGTATATTCTTTCTTGTTGCGGATGTGGGCTTTATTGGTTTTACCATATACTCCTTTATCAAAAGCAAAAAGTCCGATGACAATAAGTAAGAGCTGATGTGGCAGTGAGTTTTCCTTTTATCACTGCCACATTTGGCGTTTAAAGAAAAGATACCACAGGACACAACCCGGCTCGTTATGAGTCGGGTTGTGTCCTGTGGTATTTTTTTGCAGTCGCACACTTGTGACCTAAACATAGGAGGATTTAATTGCTGAAAATCATGATGATTTAATTTGACAAACGAAGGTGATAGGAGTAGCATAGCAAATGTAAGTGTTCATTTTATAAAAAATATACTTAAAAAATGAACGGATTAGTTATTTGGATTTTTGAAAATCGGAGAAATATGTTCATTATCTGCATGATATGAGTAAACGTTTGATACAAGATGCTTGAATAAGGCAGGATAATACGAAATGGTGCAGAATGATGAAATCAATCTACAGGAGGAAACAGAGTGGAACGGGGATTGACTGAAAAACAGTTTGATATTTTGGAGAGGCTGGCGGAGGCCGACAGCGCCCTTTCGCAAAGGGATCTCGAAAAAGCTACGGGATATTCTCTCGGGACTATCAATAAGGTGATTAAGGAGCTTTCCGAGCTCGGATATGTAAATAACGGAGAACTGACGGATGAAGGTCTGAATGCACTTGAACCATATAGGGCAAAACGAGCAATCTTTATTGCTGCGGGATTCGGTTCACGTCTGGTACCTATTACATTTAATACACCGAAACCACTTGTAAGAGTACATGGTGAGAGAATAATTGATGCACTTCTTGATGCGTGTCTTGCTGCAGAAATTGAGGAAATATATATTGTCCGCGGATATCTGGCTGAGCAGTTCGATCAGCTTCTCTATAAATATCCGATGGTTAAATTCCTTGAGAATCCTGTATATAATGAAGCGAATAATATTTCAAGTTCACTTGTGGCTAAGCATCTTCTCTCAAATGCATACGTTTTTGAGGCAGATCTTCTGATCAGCAACCCGAAGATAATCACAAAGTATCATTATACATCTGATTTTCTCGGAATTAAGGTTGACCGTACGGATGACTGGTGCTTTGATGTTAAAGATAATGTGATAGTGGAAGAGAAAGTCGGCGGAACTGACTGCTGGCAGATGGTAGGTATTTCTTACTGGAACGAAGAAGACGGCAAGAAACTTGAAAGTGATATTGCGGAAGTTTATTCGACTCCGGGCGGAAAGGAAAGATACTGGGAGCAGGTTCCGCTTGTATATAAGAAGGATAATTACAGTGTCAGAGTAAGAGAATGCTTTGCTGAGGATATAGTCGAAATCGATACATTCAGAGAGCTGAAAGCAATAGATAAGACTTATGATGTATAAAGCTATTTGTCTTACGGAAGATCAGGACAAAGAATCAAGTAAAGTAAATTAATACAACTACAAATGATACGACAATACGGAGGTCAGTAAAATGTTTGAAAATATGAGTATTAAAAGAAATATACTTCTTAATCCGGGACCGTCAACTACAACGGATTCGGTTAAGTTTGCACAGATCGTACCGGATATCTGTCCGAGAGAGAAGGAATTCGGCGGACTTATGAAGGGACTTCGTGAGGACCTTGTAAAGATAGTTCACGGAGATCTCGATAAGTATACATCGGTTCTTTTCTGTGGATCCGGTACTATCAATATCGATGTCTGCATCAATTCACTTCTCCCTGAAGGAAAGAAAGTTCTGATCGTCAACAATGGTGCATACAGTACAAGGGCAGTTGAGGTCTGCGAATATTACGGACTTCCGCATATCAATCTTACATTTCCTGTAGATGAAAGACCTGACCTTGAGGTAGTAGAGAAAACATTTAAGGAGAATCCTGATATCGGACTTGTTCATACAACACATAACGAGACAGGTACGGGAATCCTAAATCCTATAAGAGAGATCGGAGCAATTGCTCATAAGTATGGGGCTACATTTACGGTTGATACAACAAGTACATATGCTATGCGCCCTATCAATATCGAGGAAGATAATATAGACTTCCTGATGGCTTCGGCGCAGAAGGGTCTTATGGCCTTTACAGGTCTTTCCTTTGTAGTCGGAAACAGAGCCATCATTGAGGAGTCTGCAAACTATCCGAAGAGAAGCTATTACTGCAATCTCTTTATGCAGTACGATTTCTTCGAAAGAACAGGAGAAATGCATTTCACTCCACCTGTTCAGACAATCTATGCAACAATTCAGGCACTTAAGGAATATTGGGCAGAGGGTGAAGAAGCAAAGTGGGCAAGACATACAAGAGTCTTTAATGCGATCAATGCAGGACTTGATGAACTGGGCTTCAAGCAGGTTATAAAGCCTGAGGAAAGAGCAGGACTTGTTTCATCGGCTATCTATCCCGATGATCCGAACTGGGATTTTGAGAAGGTACATGATTATTGCTATGATAGAGGATTCACAATCTATCCGGGTAAGATTTCAACAACGAATACCTTCAGACTCTGCGCACTCGGTGCCATCGATGAAGATGATATCAAGGACTTCTTCAAAGTGTTCAGAGCGGCACTTGATGAATATAATGTTCAGGTTCCTATCGTTTATAACAAATAGTATAAATTCGGATTTACCATAGGAATAGAATCTGTGGGAAAAAATGAGGAGTGAAAGATGAAGAAAGTATATACATGCTTTTGTACGGACGTAATCCATGACGGGCATTTGAATATTTTAAATGAGGCGAAGAAGTACGGACGAGTAATAGTAGGATGTCTCAGTGATAAGGCACTTATAAGATATAACCGTTTTCCGACTGTATCTCAGGAGGAAAGAGTAAAGCTTTATCGTTCGCTTGAAGGAGTCGATGAGGTTGTCATTCAGGAAGATATGCTTTATGATGATGTGCTTATGCTGATCCAGCCGGACATTGTGATTCATGGTGATAACTGGAAAGAGGGTCCGGAAAAGGCAATCAGAGATCACGTCGAGAAACTCGTAAAGGGATATGGTGGTGAACTGATCGATATTCCATATACATATAATGAGAAGGTGAAGAAACTGGATCTTCAGCTTAAGGAGAAACTCTCAATGCCTGAATACAGACGTAAGAGACTTCGTCAGCTGATAGAGATGACACCGGTTGTTAAGACTATGGAAGCACATTCAGGTCTTACGGGTCTGATAGTTGAGAAGACCGTAGTTGAGCATGAGGGAAAGCTTGATCAGTTTGATGCAATGTGGGTAAGTTCTCTCTGCGACAGTACAGCAAAGGGTAAACCGGATATAGAGCTGGTTGATATGACTTCGAGATTCAGAACTATCGATGATATCATGGAAGTTACAACCAAGCCGATCATTTTTGACGGAGATACAGGCGGACTTACGGAGCATTTCGTATATACTGTCCGTTCTCTTGAAAGAATGGGAGTTTCGGCTGTGATAATAGAGGATAAAACAGGTCTCAAGAAGAACAGTCTGTTCGGAACAGAGGTTGAGCAGACACAGGCATCAATCGAAGATTTCAGTGAGAAGATAGCTGCCGGCAAGAAGGCTCAGCTTACGGATGATTTCATGATAATCGCTCGTATTGAAAGTCTGATCCTTGAAAGAGGTATGGAAGATGCACTTGAGAGAGCAGCAGCTTTCGTTAAGGCAGGAGCTGACGGAATCATGATACACAGCAGACGCAAGGATCCGGCTGAAATACTGGAATTCTGCGACAAGTTCAGAGAGACGGATAAGAAAACACCTATTGTTGTTGTTCCGTCTTCCTTCAATACGATAACAGAAGCAGAACTGGCAGAGCATGGAGTCAATATCGTAATCTATGCAAACCAGCTGACCAGATCCGCATTTCCTGCAATGAAGAAGACTGCGGAGGATATCCTGAAGTATCATAGAGCCAAGGAAGTAGATGACAGACTTATGCCGATCAAGGATATTATAACTTTGATCGATGAGCTGTAGGTATGAAATCACCTTCCCCCTCAAGGGGAAGGCATATAAAATATAGTTAATGATTGGGAGAATCAGATCATATGAAAGTTGAGAGACTAGTTGAGATAATCGGTTCGGATTTTTATACGGGAGTTCCGGACAGTCAGCTTAAAGCACTTTGCAATTACCTTATGAATACCTATGGTATTGATAAGAATCATCATATAATTGCGGCAAATGAAGGAAACTGTACTGCACTTGCAGCGGGATATCATCTTGCTACAGGTAAGGTTCCCGTAATTTATATGCAGAACAGCGGAGAGGGAAATATAATCAATCCGGTTGCAAGTCTTATGAATGATAAGGTATATGCGATTCCTGCAGTATTCATCGTAGGATGGAGAGGTGAACCGGGAATACATGATGAGCCGCAGCATATCTATCAGGGAGAAGTTACGGTTAAGCTTCTTGAGGATATGGATATAGCTACATTTATAATAGGCAAAGATACGACAGATGAAGAAGTTGAAGAAGCGATGAAGGGCTTCCGTGATGTCCTTGCAAAGGGCAAGGATGTTGCCTTTGTTATCCGTAAGGGTGCAATTTCTTATGATGAGAAAGTAGAGTATAAGAATGATAACGAGATGGTCCGTGAAGAGATCATCAGACATATAGCTGATGTGACTGGAGAAGATCCTGTCATCAGTACAACAGGTAAAGCCAGCCGTGAGCTTTTCGAGATCAGAGAGGCAAAGGGTGAAAGTCATAAATATGATTTCCTTACTGTTGGAAGTATGGGACATGCATCATCCATCGCACTCGGAGTTGCAATAAATAAGCCGGATACAAAGGTTTGGTGCATCGATGGTGACGGTGCGGCACTTATGCATATGGGAGCTATGGCAGTAGTAGGAGCGAACAGCCCTTCGAATCTCGTGCATATCGTTATCAACAATTCCGCACATGAAACAGTCGGTGGAATGCCGACGGTTGCCGGAAATGCAAATCTTCCGGTAATAGCTCTTGCGTGCGGTTATAAGAAAGCGGCATCGGTTGACAGCTTTGAGGCACTGGACGCTGCACTTCTTGAAGCGAAGGAAAGTGATGAGCTATTCTTCCTTGAAGTTAAGTGTTCTATCGGAGCAAGAGACGATCTTGGACGACCTACAACAACAGCACTCGAGAATAAAGTAAACTTTATGGAATATCTGAAGACAATATAATACAATTAAGATAATTGATCAGCCCTCGCACAGTAAATTCTGTGTGAGGGCTTTTGTGTCGTTCACGTATAATATATGTTATTTACTCAATTAGCATTTACGCACGAACTGATATTTCATGGATATTTTTACGCATATGGTATGGAGTCAGCTCATTTGCTTCACTGTTTATGACGAGAGGTGGGATTTGGCTATATCGCAAATGTATATAAATATTATGATACAGATATAAAGAATATGATATACGCTCTTAGCCTCAATGTTAATATATTATCAGTATATCTTCGTATAGATATATAAGAAACTCTTCAATCGGAGTATGGAGGAGGAATGGGGATGAGCATTAAAAAATCCAAAAGGATTCTCGGACTTTTTGCAATACTGATAATGATGCACCATCTGGGTCAGAAGACCTCGGCATTCTGGGTGCCGGAAACCGTAAGACAGCATGGACTTGAGATTTTTGTTCCGATAGGCTATCTGCTGGTTTCATTTTTCTTCTTTTGTTCGGGCTATGGTCTCGCAAAAAGCATGAGGACGAAAGAGGACTATTTTAAGGGATTTCTGGTTAAAAGGCTTAACAGAATTCTGTTCGTCTTTCTGGTAACACAGATAATATGGCTGTTTTCTCGTATAGCGAAAGATGCTGTATGGATGCCGTTCAATCCGTACTCCTGGTATGTGTATACGATAATTGTACTTTATATAGGTTTTTTTCTGATATACAGGAAAGAAAATAAATATTCGCTTTTACTTATGACAGCTTGGATTCTGGGCTACAGTGCAGTCTGTTATATCATGATAACAGGTAACTGGTGGTATAATTCGGCACTTATATTTGTCCTCGGAATCTATATGGCGGATCGTGAGAATAAAAAGGACAGAGATATAGATCCGGGAGAAGAGAAAATAAGTAAGAAGAATAAGATAGTAAAGCTGTGCATACTTGCAGTGATTATGATCGCAGCATTTATCATATCGGAGAATGGTGCAAACATTTATAATCTTCTTCATATGACAAATTATTCTTTGATAAATGCGGTCATAGTTGTACTTCAGATTACAGCAGGAGCCTGCTTCAGTCTGATCGTTTATTACCTCTTGGCAGGGACTGAAGGGAAAGATAACATTTTCAGTAAGATACTTGATTTTTATGGAAGTATGACACTTGAATTCTATCTGATCCACGGGCTGTTCGTTCAGGTTTTCGGACATCATTTTATAAATGATTCAACACCGCCGGTCTGCTATATCAAAAATGTATTTCTGTATGTGATAGTTGTATTTGCAATTTCAACTGCATCAGCTTTTGTTATAAAGAAAGCGGGAGATATAATTACAGCTTTTTACAAACGCTCCGAGGGATTCAGAAAGTTCTGCAGCGACCAGAAAAAGCTTGCCAAGATAGTGCTTATAATATTTGCAGTATTTACCGTGTTCCATGGATATAACCGATATAAGAGCTCCAAGGAAGCTGAGGCTAAACTGGAGGAGTATAAAACTGAACTTACATTTGTTTCAGCAGGAGGAACAGAGGTAGCAGCATATGTTGCGGGAGAAGGTGACTATACTGTGGTACTTCTGGGAGCGGATGACGATCCATGCTCGACACTATATCTCAGACCGCTGGCAGATAAGCTGACAGATACCTTCCGTGTTGTGATCATCGACTATCCGGGGAAGGGCTACAGCAAGGAATCGGATGCTGAAAGAACTGCGGATTTCTATGCGGATACGGTTCATGACACGCTGAATCAGCTGGGTGTGAGCGGCAATATCATTCTTTGTCCTACACAGTTGTCTGCCATATATGCATACAGATATATTGAAAAATATCCTGATGGGCTGGCAGGCTTCGTCGGTATAGACGCGGTTGTGCCGGGAATAGCTAAGCGATTCCTGGACGGAAATTACAGTTCAGTGGATGAGTACAGATGGTTTACGAAGAGGATGAAGCGTCTTGATACCATAAAGCAGACAGCACTTGTTGTCACGGGTTATATAAACTTTCAGTTCCCTGTTTATGACTACCTGTTCCATGGCAGCGGAATGAAGGAGTATTACCCGGTTATGGAAGAAATGCATGTAAGAAGATATATGCGTGACGGTCATCTTGAAGAAGTTGGAAATGTATACGATAACTGTATGGTAGTTGACGGATATAAGCTTCCTGAAGATCTTCCTGCCGTATTTCTTCTGGACAACTATATAAAATCGAATGAGCTTTACGGACTTAATTGGGAAAATGAATATAAAAAAATGATCACGGACTCCGAGAAGCAGACAATTACAATACTGGATGGAAATCCATATGTGATTTATTATAATCCGTCTGTTATCGCGAAGCTGATAGATGAGTTTATTGCCGGTAATTGACAGACGATTTAATGCCGACAACCGATTGTGTGATCGGTTGCCGGCAGGAAGTATCAGAATCCCAGATTATGCATATGCATAGAGTCCATGATCTTATGAATTTTTTCTTTTTCGGCATACATATATTTGTCTGCACGGTTAATATAATCTTCTATGGTGCCTTCGTCGTGAGGCTCGATTATGGCATAACCGATACTTGCATGCAGCATAAATGATAGATTCAGCGATTTGAATTCGGCACTCATAGAATCCGATAATTTTTTTATAAATCCCGGGATTTCCTCAGGCGGTGGGCAGGATCCGACGGCTATAAATTCATCACCGCCATATCTTCCGAAAAGCCAGTCGTTCGGAGAATGTTTTTTGAAGGCTTCAGCAGTGGCCTTAATGGCAAAGTCTCCGTTGAGATGGCCGTATACATCGTTGATGGTCTTCATACGATCGATATCTGCGAAAACAAGTATAGAACGTTTGTTGTTTTCTTTCTGAGTATTTATATATTCATACAATATCTTTTCACAGCCTGTTCGGTTATAAATGCCGGTCAGAGCATCATTCATATATATCTGTCTCAGTTCGTTGTTTGTCTGTACCGAGAAGATATGTCCGCGCATGCTGAAAAGCAATGCATTCAGATTACTTATATACTTATATAATCCTGCATTATAGAGAAGGTCGGGAGTATTTTTGATCGCAACATACCCTATAATGAAATTCAGATAATTGAGCGGGGCGAATATATAAAGGTTGGATTCGCCTTCTTTATGCGTATATCCGGGATATAATTCCCGTGAATCAAAATGACCTTTGGTCCGCTTTTCTTTGTTCTTTAATTCATACAGAATATCCATATTTGAACTGTAGCCTCTGATCCGCTGAGGATATTCATCATCGGTCAGCTCAAAAAACTCCGGCTCTGTACAGATACAGTACTCCGGTCCTAAATTCGGATGATCTCTCAGATCCTTAAATCCTTTATTATAGAAATCATCTTTGGAGGTGGCCAGTGAGAGAGGAATCTGCATGCGAAGAAAAGAGATATCCATCAAGCTTTTCTGCAGATTGTCAAAATACAGATTCTGTATTTTCTTAAAACGATTCCGCTCTGCTTCGTCTGATGCCGCACAGCCGCAGCTTTCGCAAGGAATGAAAAAAGAATCATATACATCCAGAAATCTTTCATCTGGATGAGCTATCTGATACATAAGTTTATCATAAGCCTTTTCGCCGAAAATGTCCCATCCTCTTGATACCGTAGCGAGGATCGGAAATGTGCACTGGCTGTCCTTGATCATATCAAATCCTGTTACGATAACGTCTTTCGGAACACTTAAACCGTGAGAGGAAAGGGAAGAACATATTCCGAGAGCCATATGGTCATTTGCACATACTACGGCATCGGGAAGTTCTTTTTCCGAATCCAGATATTCATTCATATTGTGAAATGCACTGAAAAAACTGAAATCGCAGTTTAATTCATTAAATAACTCCAAGCCTTTTTCGGCGAGAACGTCGATAACCGCCTGACGTCTTGCGGCATTTTCGACATTTCCTTCTATTCCGTTAACATACATGATCTTCTTGACATTGTGATGTGAATAAAGATGCTGAGTGAGATCATAAACACCTTTATAATTTTCACTTTTGATGCATGACATATTCGGAACTTCAATCTCCAGAGACAGCATAGGAACTCCGGCACGCTGAAAACGTGCGCATACGCGTTCGCCTTCATCGGGAAAGTTGTATGTATTGGTGAGCATTATTGCACCGTCGAAATCTGCAGGATCGGGCAGGTGAAACAGGTTGAGCTGGCATTTGTTCTGCAGATCCGGAGATATCAGACTGCAATAAGACACAAAAACGAAGATATCGATTCCGTCCTGCCTGGCTCTTTTCTGCATACCTGAAACGACATATTCTATAAATTCATTACTAAATCCATTTGCAAATACGGCAATTTTATTATTCATGCAGTTCTCCTTTAAGATGACCTGCTGCGATAACATGATTATAGCACGATTTTGAAAGAATAAATATGATGTTATAAAATGTACAAGTATCTTTTAAATTATATGTCATTTTTGTTGGATTTTTAGAGAGAAAGAAGAAATTGATTGTGATATAATAATCGAGTTTGTTATTTGTAAACGGAGGAGACATATAAATGAAATTCAGAAGTAAGAATGCTTTAATCATCGCAGTATCAATGAGCCTTTTGATGGCAGGCTGCGGAAAGAGTAACGAGGATACCGCCGAGTCAGGCAGAATGAGTCCGGAGCCGGAAACTACGGTTGAAACGACAGAAGTAACAACGGAAGAAGTAACAGCAACTCCTGAGGATGCTGCACAGACCGCACAGGGAGAAGCACTCATGGCAAAGCTGAAGGAGCTTGTTGATACAATGGGTGTTGCGAATGTCGGTACATTTGAAGGAAAGGCTATTCCGGCAGAGGATAAAAAACATTGGGAGAGCGTAGATTTCGGTTATGCTGGAAAGGGTATTCTCTCTGTTGATTTTCCGGGAGAGAACGGAAATCTGATGCTTGTTTACTATATAGGTGATGATACAAAGATAAATGTATCCTTATATAAGGAAGAGGGTTCAGAGGCAAAGCTTGTTGCCGATATGCCGCTCTCATACAAAAATGTTTATGACAGAGATATTGATTTCACAGCATCAAATGCAAGTGCACTTAAGTTCGGTACTGAGGGTATTACAGATGCGGCGGTTATAGAGAAGGCGGGAGAGCTATATCTGATAACAGAGGATAATAACTGGTTTGTATATGATCAGGAGAAGAAATATTACAGTGACCGCGAGAAGTTTGTGACAGCTGATTCTATATATCATGGAGATTTTGCTATATATAAGATTACAGATAATGGCTTTGAAGGACAGTATAAGATTATGTTTTACTGCTACGGAATGGATGGCATGGGAAATATAACTCTTTCGGATTTTTCGAATAAACACCTTCAGGAGTATCGTTTTGGAGATCTCGGAGAGAATGAGATCCGTGTAGAACATTTCATGGAATATTATAATCCGATGATCAGTGAGATCGGATTTGCAGAGCTTACAAATGTGGATGAGAAGAAGCTTTCAACAGACGGCGTACTGGGTGAAAAAGCATCATGGAAGCTTCACTGGGATTGTAATACAGAGATTGAAAAGGGTGACGATGCAGTAAGGCTTGAAGTAGCTGATGCAACTGCATCAAACAAGGATTGGCTGAATGCTGTTCCGGGTGCAAAGGAAGCACGTGAGGCAAAACCTGCTACTCCGGCAGATGCGGTAAAAGAAGTGCAGCCTGTAAGCGGAGATTCTGTAGAGAGATATGCTGCATTCTTCACTGACGAGTATCCGACTCTTGATGATGAGCTTTACCTTTCGGCAAATAAAGTAGCTGTAAAGTATGCTTATTCGGATCTTGACGGAGACGGAGCAGATGAACTCCTCATCGGAGATAACGACGGTGTATTTGCAGTTGTAACTGAAGAGGCAGGTGAATATTTCGTAACAAGAGTATGCGGATGGATGAGACAGTATGGTGCAGTGTCTACACCTTATCTCGGAAACGGATGCTTTGCAACTTCTGTTAATAACGGAAACAATTACGGAGGCCCTTTCTGTGAGGATCATCTGCTTAAATATGATTCAAAGCTGAAGGGCTGTGGAGTAGTGGCATGGCTTACATCATCATGGGATCCGAGCAACCTTGATGAAAATCTGAATTGCTGGGATCTTTATACAGCAAATGATGAGACCAATATCGCGCTGTCTGTCCGTGATGATGAATCGCTCTATACACATGATTATATTGATTATGGAAAAAATTACGAATTTGACAGCGATAGAAATCTGGTGAAGAATGATCTTATGAACAAGTTTGATGAACTGGTTGCAGCACATACTGTAGAAGGTGCAATGGGAACCATCAGCTGGAATGATATAAACTAGTATAATATGGTGTCTGTTACTGCGGAAATAACGCGGAAACAGGCACCATTAATGCGTATAAAACAGTACTTGATAGAAACAGGGAAAAAATATATAATGTAGATTGGTGTGTTCTGAGATGCAGCGAAAGGTGCATCTCATGTTCGCATGTTCTGAAGAAGCAGGTCTCTGCTTCAGGATAGTTTTTACAGGAACCGAGGTGTCACTCTTATGAAGTTTAATGATCTTGAATTCCAGCCGATCATACTCGGCGCTGATATTACGGCATATTCACTTGCGAGAAGCTTTCATGAGCAGTATGGTATTAAGTCCATTACACTCAGCATGACTCAGGCAGGATATGTAGACAGCTCCGATATTATTGAGAATCGTTATTTCCCTAATATGGAGAAGGACGAGGTTGCGGTTGAGAAGCTGATAGAGGTTGGTAAGGAGTTTCAGGGCAAGAAGAAGCTTATAGTTTTCGGATGCGGAGATTGGTATGTCCGCATTATCATCGAGAACAAGGATAAGCTGAAGGATTATTATATAATCCCGTATATAGATGAAGATCTGCTTAACAGGATCGTTCTCAAGGATAAGTTCTATGAGATCTTTGAAGAGCTTGGGCTTAATTATCCGAAGACATATGTATATGAATTCGGCAAAGAGAATGATCTTAAGTTTGATTTTGATTATCCGGTAATTGCAAAACCGGCAAACTCTGCACTTTATCATTATGCCGAGTTTGAAGGTAAGAAGAAGGTCTTCAGATTTGAGAACGAAGAGGAACTTCGTACAATGATGGATCGTGTCGAGAAGGCAGGATATAATTACAAGTTCCTTATTCAGGATATGATACCGGGTGATGATTCTTATATGAGAGTTCTCACAGTTTACTGTGACCAGAATTCAAAGGTTCGTTTTGCGGCACTTGGCCGTACTCTTCTTGAAGATCCGTCACCTACAGCAATCGGAAATCCTGTAGCGATAGTAAATGAATATAATCCTGAGATTGTTGCTGCGGCAACAAAGTTCCTTGAGCATATTCATTATGTGGGATTTGCAAATTTTGATATTAAATATGATGAGAGAGATGGCAAGTATAAGTTCTTTGAGATAAATGTACGTCTCGGCAGAAGTAACTTCTATGTTACGGGAAGCGGCTTCAATCATGTGAAGTGGATCGTCGATGATTACATTTACGGAAAGATGGATGACTATACAATAGCCAACAAGTCTCATCTTTATACAGTAGTTCCTAAATCCGTAATAGAGAAGTATGTTCCGGACGGAGAGTTTAAGAATCTTGCACTCAGACTCTGGAAGGAAGGCAAGTGGGTTAACCCGCTGCTTTATAAAGCGGATAAGAATTTGAAGCATAATTATTATGCAAGAGCTAACTTCTATAATTATATAAGGAAGTTTGCACGTTACGGTGCATCGATAGCAGTATCCAAGAAGAAGTAAGCATATCAGATGGAGTGAAAATGGCAAACAAAGTACTCGGTGTTCTTGGCGGACTCGGACCACAGGCAACAGTGTATTTCTCCGATATGGTGGTAAGATACACAGAGGCTTCCCGAGATCAGGAACATATTCCGATGATAATTTTAAATGATACGGAGATTCCGGACAGAACGGATTTTATACTCGGTGTTTCTGACGAAAGCCCGCTTCCGAAGATGATATCGGATGCGAAGCTTCTCGAAAGTGCCGGCTGCAGTTTTATCGTGATTCCATGTAATACTGCACATTTCTTCTATGATGAGATCGAGAAAAATGTTTCTGTTCCTATCATTAATATAATAGATGAAACTGTGCGCCACTGTGTTGAAAGTACTCCCGGAATCAAGGCAATCGGACTTCTTGCAACTGAAGGAACGGTTCAGTCCGGAGCATATAAGAAATATACTGATAAGTATGGTCTCGAGTTGATGGTTCCGGATGAGGAAGATGAGAAGAAGCTGATGAGCATTATCTATGATCAGGTTAAGGCAGGAAAATCAGCAGACATCTTTGACTTTTCGAGAATCGTATCTAATCTGAAGAGACGCGGTGCGGATGTGGTAGTACTTGGATGTACTGAGCTTTCGATAATCAACAGAGAGTATGGACTTACGCAGCGCGATCCCGAGATCAAGGATTCTATGGAAATACTTGTTGCCAGATCTATCGAAAAATGCGGCAAGACAGTAATAGATGAATTCAGACTGAACTGAATATAAGAAGTGCATGCACTTGTTTATGGCAATCGGATGGTTACCATGAACAGTAAGATGAATAGATATCATCATTAATATATAAAGGACGAATAATATGTGCGGATTTGCAGGTTTTATAAATGTATCCACGGATATAAACGAAAACAGAAAAATAATTAAGGAAATGGCAGATAAGATCATTCACAGAGGTCCGGATCAGGATGATTATTATGTGGATGAAAATGTGAGTCTCGGCTTCAGAAGACTTTCGATCATTGACCTTGAGGGAGGAAGCCAGCCGATCCTGAACGAAGACGGAACTAAGGTTCTTGTCTTCAACGGAGAGATATATAATTATCAGGAACTCCGTGAGGAACTTATCAAAGCAGGCCATATCTTTAAGACAGAGACGGACAGCGAGGTTCTGCTTCACGGATATGAGGAGTGGGGCGACAGCTTCCTTGTACGTCTCAGAGGAATGTTTGCTTTCGTTATCTGGGATTCGGTTGAGAAGAAACTTTTCGGAGCAAGAGATATCTTCGGTATCAAGCCTTTCTTCTATTTTAATAAAGGTGAGAAGTTCATCTTCGGTTCCGAGATAAAGTCATTCCTGCCTAATCCGGCATTTGAGAAGGAACTCAATATCGAGAGACTTCCGGATTATCTCTGCTTTGAGTATATTCCTACTGAACAGACTATGTTCAAGAATGTATATAAGCTCTGGCCGGGATATAGCTTTACATTTAAAGACGGAAAGTTTGAAACAAAGGAGTATTTCACTCCTAAGTATAATATAGATGATTCAAAGTCAGCAGAGTATTGGGGCAACCTGATCGACGAAACCTTCAAGGGTTCAACAAAGGCTCATAAGATTGCCGATGTTGAGGTTGGATGCTTCCTTTCATCAGGTGTTGACTCAAGCTATGTTGTACATGAGATGGCTAAGCATGAAGAACTTAAGACCTTCTCTGTAGGATATGCTGAAGAGAAGTATTCCGAGCTTTCATACGCAAAGGAATTTGCAGATCATGAGGGCGTACAGAATTTTGATTATAAGATAACCGCTGAGGACTATTTCACAGAGACTCCGCAGATCCAGTATTACATGGATGAGCCTCTTCCGAATCCTTCGGCTATAGCACTTTACTTCCTTGCAAGACTTGCAAGACAGCAGGTAAAGGTTGTTCTTTCGGGTGAAGGAGCTGATGAGCTTTTCGGCGGATACCATTATTACAGGGAGCCGCTTGAGTTTGCAAAGTATATGAAGCTTCCTCAGGGACTTCGTAACTTCAACGCGTCTGTTGCATCAAAGCTTCCTAAGTTCCACGGAAGACGTTTCCTTATGAGAGGAAAGCTTCCTATTTCTGAAAGATATATCAGAAACAATTATGTATATGATCATTCAGAGGTAGATAATGTACTGAAGGATAAGATACCTTCAAAGGATCCTGCCTTCTATACAAAGAAATTCTTTGATGAGGCCGGAAATGTAGACGATGTATCAAAGATGCAGTACGTTGATATCCGTACATGGCTTATCCAGGATATCCTTGTAAAGGCTGACAGAATGAGCATGGCTAATTCGCTCGAACTCAGAGTTCCTTTCCTTGATAAGGAAATGCTGAAGTGTGCTCTTCAGGTTCCGGCAAAGTACAGGATCACTAAGGAGACAACAAAGTATTGTCTCAGACTCGCAGCAGCTAAGAATCTTCCTCCGAAGACATCAAAGATGAGAAAGACAGGATTCCTCACACCGCTTAATGACTGGCTCAGACAGGATAAGTATTACGGTATGGTTAAGGAGAAGTTTGAGGGTAAGGTTGCAGCAGAGTTCTTTAATCAGGAATTTATACTTAATCTCCTTGAGGACCATAAGGCGGGTAAGGCAAAGAATATGAAGAAGATCTGGTCTATCTACTGCTTTATTCTCTGGTATGAGAAGTTCTTCCCTGAGAAGGTAGAAGCAGCATAAGGATTGACATCAATCGTATTCATACATTATTAATGAGTAAAAGGATTATCATGTTGAACGATTATAGATCGTTGACATTTAAATCATAGCAGTATCAGTATAATTATAGCGATGCATTTGCATCGGCGGGAAAGGTGGTATATATGGTTACAGCGATTGTAGGTGCCAATTGGGGCGATGAAGGAAAGGGTAAGATGACAGATATGCTTGCCGCAGAGTCTGATATAGTAATCAGATTTCAGGGTGGAGCAAATGCAGGTCATACCATAGTAAACAAGTATGGTAAGTTTGCCCTTCATACACTTCCATCGGGTGTTTTCAATGATAATACGGTAAACATCATCGGAAACGGTGTGGCACTTGATATTGAAAAGCTTCTTAAGGAATATAATTCGGTAATAGCTGACGGAGTTCCGGCACCAAAGCTTCTGGTTTCGGACAGAGCTCAGATGGTTATGCCATATCATGTTCTTTTTGATGAATATGAAGAGGAAAGACTTAAGGGAGCATCATTCGGTTCCACTAAGTCAGGTATTGCACCTTTCTATTCAGATAAATATGCAAAGATCGGTTTTCAGGTAAGTGAGCTTTTTGATGATAAGGAGTCACTCTGCAACAAGATCGAAAGAGTCATTGCACAGAAGAATGTTCTTCTTGAGCACCTCTATCATAAGCCGCTCCTCACTGTTGAAGGAGTATATGAGACGCTTATGAAGTATAAGAGTATGATAGAGCCGTATGTATGTGACGTATCTGCTTATCTGTCACAGGCACTTAAGGATGGAAAGAAGATCCTCCTTGAAGGACAGCTCGGAACACTTAAGGATACTGACCATGGTATCTATCCAATGGTTACATCATCTTCAACACTTGCAGCATATGGTGCTATCGGAGCAGGTATCCCACCGTATGAGATCAAGAGAGTCGTAGTTGTATGTAAGGCATATTCAAGTGCTGTCGGTGCTGGTGAGTTCACATCAGAAATCCTTGATGAGGCAGTTGCTGATGAGCTTAGAAGAAGAGGCGGTGACGGCGGTGAGTACGGTGCTACAACAGGACGTCCAAGACGTATGGGCTGGTTCGACTGTGTAGCTTCTAAGTACGGATGCAGACTTCAGGGTGCAACAGATGTTGCATTCTCGGTTCTGGATGTTCTCGGATATCTGGATGAGATTCCTGTATGCGTAGGCTATGATATAGATGGAGAGATCACTACGGATTTCCCTACTACGGTTAAGCTTAAGAAGGCAAAGCCTGTATATGAGACTCTTCCGGGATGGAAGTCAGATATCCGCGGTATAAAGAAATATGAGGACCTTCCGGAGAACTGCCGCAAGTATATCGAGTTTATCGAGAAGCAGATCGGCTTCCCGATCACTATGATATCAAACGGACCTTCGAGAGATGATATCATTTATAGAGGTTAAGCAAAATTGCCCGACAGCAGAATATATTATGTTGTCGGGCTGTTTGTTATTAATGTTGTGAAATTGACGGGAATACGCAGTTTTTATGAAGCTTCCCGATAGCATTTTTAGCAGGTGGATTAAACCGAGTTAAGGAGTTGAAATGGCATCTGAACCAAGAACATACAGATATAATGTCAAGAGAAGAGCAAGGCGAAGGATAACTTACCGTGTTGTGGGTCTGACGATCGCGCTGCTCTGTCTTTCACCGTTCATTCCTTTCTTTATGGGCTATGGAAAGGGACATATAATCGGGCTTGTTTTCTGCGGAATCTTTGCTCTGTACGGATTATATATCTTTGCTTATTCCTTCAGCAACGGAATGTATGATATCTCCTTTGTTTTTAATGAGGATGATTTTATAGTTAAAAACCGAAAGGGTGAGAATACACATTTTTATGCCGAAATAACTAAGCTCGATCATATCGTTCCGGAAAATGAAAATGTATACAGCATTATTCATATGGTGCTTAACGGAGAGAGTATAATCATTCCTTTTACTTTGAAGAAGTCAACTTGTGATACACTATACAGCTTTCTTATGGAAAAGGTTACGATAGAGGACGTCAGTGCCGACCCGGAAGAGAAGGTGTAAATAAATGGTAGACGAAAATGCTCTTCATCAACTTAATGATGAGGGGCTTGCAGACAAGATTATTATATTAGAAGAAACAACATCCACAAATGATATTGCAAAAAGTCTGGTTCGCGGGGGCTTTCGAGGAAAAGCACTGATCACGGCTGAACTTCAGACTGCCGGAAGGGGCAGGATGGGCAGGAATTGGTCTTCGCCGAAGGGAACGGGAATCTGGATGTCATATCTGATCTCCGGAATAGAAATCGGATCGGAGAACATTTCATTTAATACGCTTCTTGCAGGACTTTCCGTTGCGGAGTCTCTTCGTGAATATGCTGCTGCGGATTGCGTCGATCTTCCGTGTTTAATAAAGTGGCCGAACGATATTGTTGTAAACGGAAGAAAAATATGCGGTATTCTGACGGAGTTTATAACCGAGGCGGATACGGGAAGTATGATCATCGGAATAGGCATAAATACGGGACAGGAAAGCTTCCCCGAAGAAATAGCCGATAAGGCGACATCCTATCTGATAGAGACGGGCACCCGTCCTATACGCGAAGAAATCATTAAAAGAATAATCGGAAAATATAATGAAATACATAAGAACTTTGAAGATCCGGATATGGCAAAGAAAATACCGGACAGATATGCCGGAATGATGGTGAATCTTGATAAAGAAGTGATCCTTACATCAGCCAACGGAGATTTTCCGGATAATCCTTATATTGCAAGAGGGATAACCGAACAGGGCGACCTGATAGTGGAAGACAGATTCGGAAGAAGGACAAAGGTGACCAGCGGAGAAGTTTCGGTGAGAGGCGTGCTGGGATATGTATGATGATTGACGGCCGGCTTCTCGCGGTTTTAGCTGCGAAGGGTTTCATATATACGGATTGTGTAGAATTTAACACTTTAGTGTGTTATACTGTTAAATCGGATTGGATTTATAAGAATAGTCAAAATGACTGTAAATGAGGAAGACAATGATTAAGCTTATTGCAAGTGATATAGACGGAACTCTTGTTCCGGATGGAACCGATAAGATAGATCCGAGGATGATGGATGTCATCAAGAGGATGACGCGTAACGGTATCAAGTTTGTCGGTGCAAGCGGAAGACAGTTTGCGAGCATGTACAGACTGTTCAGTCCGGTTGCAGAGGATATTTATTACATTACCGATAACGGAAGCATTTTAAGAGATTATAAAAATGTTCTTTCGATGAATGATATAGAGAAGGATGATCTCTGGGGCATGGTAAGAGATGCCAAGAAGATCCCAAGAAGCGACATCATGATATGCGGACAGGACTGGGCCTATTGTGAGGACGAGGGTGAAATGTTCTACTGGCTCAGAGATTCATATAAGTTCAATATCAAGGTTGTCGGAGATTTCGAAACATATATTAAAGAAGATATAGCCAAGATGTCGATATACAGGACGGGCGACTGTGAAGAAGCCGTAAATGAGGAGTTCACTCCTAAGTGGGAGAAGAAATTCCTTATTGCTTCAGCGGGAACTATGTGGATGGATATCGTAAAGTACGGAGCTGATAAGGGCAGCAGTCTCAGAAAGCTTCAGGATATACTTGGAATAACTCCGGAGGAGACAATGGTATTCGGCGATAACCTGAATGATATCGGAATGCTTGAGGCGGCTTCGGAAAGCTATGCGATCGGAAGCGCGAGAGATGAAGTAAAGGCAGCTGCAAAGCATATCGCACCGACGCTTTCCGAGAACGGAGAGACTGAAGTTCTGATGGCATATCTTGATTCTATCGGAGCAGAGTAATCCGCTGCCGCTAAATCAGATAATCCGCCACCGCTAAATCAGAATCTGTTAATAAAATTATAAATCGTAAACTGACTCGTCGTCGGGATGCTGGGATATGCTGAACGAGGGCGGTATGAAATACATAAGGAGGCCCCAAAATGGAAAAGATTAAAATGACAACCCCGCTTGTAGAGATGGATGGAGACGAGATGACACGTATCCTCTGGAAGCTTATAAAGGATGAACTTCTCACACCTTATATCGAGCTGAATACAGAGTATTACGATCTCGGACTTGTACATAGAAACGAAACTGACGATCAGGTTACTAAGGACGCTTCTTATGCGACAGAGAAGTACGGAGTTGCCGTTAAGTGTGCAACCATAACACCAAATGCTGCTCGTGTAGAGGAGTATAATCTTAAGGAGATGTGGAAGAGCCCGAACGGCACTATCAGAGCAATCCTTGACGGAACTGTTTTCCGTGCACCTATTCAGGTAAAAGGTATCACTCCTTGCGTTCGTAACTGGGAGAAGCCTATCACTATTGCACGTCATGCCTATGGTGACGTTTATAAGGCAAGCGAGATGAAAATCCCGGGAGCAGGAAAGGTAGAGCTTGTTTATACAGCTGAAGATGGTACTACAGAGTCTGTACTCGTACATGAGTTCAAGGGACCGGGAATCGTTCAGGGTATGCATAACCTCAGTGATTCTATTGCAAGTTTTGCAAGAAGCTGCTTTAATTATGCACTTGATACAAAGCAGGAGCTCTGGTTTGCTTCAAAGGATACTATTTCAAAGAAATACGATCATACTTTCAAGGATATCTTCCAGGAAATCTATGATGCAGAATATAAGGAAAAGTTTGAAGCTGCGGGAATCACATATTTCTATACATTAATAGATGATGCAGTTGCCCGTGTAATGAAGTCAAAGGGCGGATTCATCTGGGCTTGCAAGAACTATGACGGAGATGTTATGAGTGATATGCTTTCATCAGCCTTCGGCTCACTTGCAATGATGACATCAGTACTCGTATCACCTAAGGGTTATTATGAGTATGAGGCTGCTCATGGAACAGTTCAGAGACATTACTATAAGCACCTTGCAGGCGAAGAGACATCAACCAATCCGGTTGCTACAATCTTTGCATGGACAGGCGCACTCAGAAAGAGAGGAGAGCTTGACGGAAATCAGGCACTTATCGATTTCGCTGCAGCTCTTGAGAAAGCAACGCTCGGAACAATCGAGGGCGGAAAGATGACAAAGGATCTCGCACTCATTACAGAGCTCGAGAATGTAACAACACTTAATACAGAGGATTTCATCAAGGCAATCAGAGAGAGCCTCGACAAAGAGCTTGCGTAAGAATTATAAGCACAGCCGAGTAGTAATTGTTTGATTTTTTGGATACATTTTGCAGATTAAGAGGGGTGATAAGATGGGAAATGAATTTGAAAACAACAACATGCCGGGGATGATGCGTGCGGATATGAGAGAAAAGAACGGCCAGCTTCTGATCGAGATCGAGCTTCCGGGATACAGCAGAGAAAATATAAATGCCAAGCTTGAGAACGGAAGGCTTACGATAATAGCTTCAAGGAAGGAAGAACTTGAAAGCAGCGACAGAGAGACGCACTATCTTATGAGAGAAAGGATGGTTGGCGAAATCAGCAGAACATTTCTTGTGGGTGACGGCGTCCATGAGAAGGATGTTTCAGCACAGCTTAAGGATGGAATTCTTTCTATTATAATTGTAAGATCGGAAAAGGCTGTTGAAGGTCAGAGCATTAAGCTGATTGATATTCAGAATGTTATCGCTCTGTAGTAAAGCAGAATACTTTTTTGCTATATCACGAAGGATGTTTGATTCGTGGAGAGTTATGTAAACTAATTGGTGATGTAGAATGATACAGATCGGTAAGAATAAAAAAATAGTAAATATAATTAAAATGTATGGCAGAGACATAATCACGGCTGAAAGCTATCAGGTTGAGAAGGAATACTGTCAGCATGGTGTTATCTCGACATATGAGCATTCTCTTGCTGTAACCTATACCTCTGTCTATCTGGCACTGAGGTCGAAAAAGCCGGTCAATATGAGAAGTATCGTCAGGGGTGCACTTCTGCATGACTTCTATATGTATGACTGGCACAACCCCGAAGTGAAGGGCAGAAAGGTTCATGGATATACTCATGCAAGACGTGCCATGGAAAATGCCATCAGAGAGTTCGGGATTTCATCTCTGGAACAGAAGATCATATACTGTCATATGTTTCCGCTGAATCTTTCGAGAATACCGAAAGAGAGAGAAGCGCTTATCGTCTGTATAGCAGATAAGATATGCGCATCGTTTGAAACATTGAAATTTATAGATTATAACAGGATAACCTCAGTTATTAACCGTGAGAAAAAAGTCAGAAAGCTGAGAAGGCTGATGGCTGAGAGTAATCGCAGGGAGAAACAAAGTAATGCTTAATACGTTCATAATATATGAAATAATAGTATATGCGGGATTCATGTTGATCGGTCTCTTTTTCTCGAGAAAGAGACCGGATATAAGTGCGGTCAGAAAGCTTATAGGATTTCTGCTTCCGGCTGCATACTATTTATATGAGCATTATCTTATGAAGGTGTTCTTTGACCCAAAAACAATTAATGCCTATGTTTTTATGGCGATGTTTTCCTTTATATTGAAGCTTTTCATCTTCTGGCTGTCATTATATCTGATGACAGGATACGTTCCGTCCAAGGGTGTGATAGTTGTTCTTGTTATAATCGCGGTATTATATTTCTTTAAATCAATACATACAGGACAGACGTTTGCAACAAGCGGAGTTTTAAATTATCAGAAAAGCAATAATGTCGGATTGGTTGCGCTTAGAGCGTTTTTCAATAATCCTAAAGGATCATATGTTTCAGATCTGATCTGCAGCTTCGCTCCTCCGATCAGTATGATCCTGGAGACAGCTGCTTCATTAGTCGGCAGCAAAAGGAGGTAAGTTCCCATGTCATATTTGAGTCAGGGCGATGCAGCAAGAGAAATACATAAGCTGTCGGAGCTTTGTTCGGAAACAAATACCATAAATCCCGAGCTTTACGATATATATCAGGTGAAGAGGGGACTCAGAGAACCAAACGGCAGAGGTGTCCTTACCGGGCTTACTGAAATCTCTTCGGTATTCGGATCACGTGTGGAGGACGGAAAGACGGTTCCGATTCCCGGAATGCTTAAGTACCGTGGAATAGATATTAAGAAGCTTGTCGATGGATTTACCGAAGATGGAAGATTCGGTTTTGAAGAAACAGTATACCTGCTTCTTTTCGGAAAGCTTCCCGATGAGGCGGAGCTGGCAAAGTTCAAGAAGCTGCTGTCGTATTACAGAAGACTTCCGAATGATTTCCTCGAGGATGTTATTCTTAAGTCTCCGAATAAGGATGTAATGAATGCAATGGCAAGCGATGTGCTTGCACTGAATGCCTATGATAAGCATCCTGACGACCTTTCAATCCCTAATGTCCTTAGACAGAGTATTATGCTCATCTCGGTTCTGCCGATGATCGCAGCATATTCATATCTCTCATACAGGCATTATTTTATGAGGAGAGGTCTTTATATACATAATCCGAAGCCGGAGCTTTCGGCGGCGGAGAATATTCTCAGAATACTGAGACAGGATAAGAGCTTCACACCGCTTGAAGCAAAGATACTCGATATAGCACTTGTACTTCATGCCGAGCATGGAGGAGGAAACAATTCCACATTTACAACACATGTGGTCACATCCTCGGGAACGGATACATATTCTTCTGTTGCCGCATCTCTATGTTCTCTTAAGGGACCGAAGCACGGTGGTGCCAATATCAAGGTCATCAAAATGTTTGATGAGATCAAAGCAAATGTAAAGGATTGGGCCGACGAGGACGAAATTGCGGCTTATCTTCTGAAGATACTTCGCAAGGAAGCTTTCGATAAGTCGGGACTCATTTACGGAATCGGACATGCGGTATATACGATATCCGATCCGAGAGCTGCCATACTTGAGGAGTATACAAATATGCTTGCCAAGGAAAACGGCAGAGAGAAGGAAGCAGGGCTTTACGGCATTGTTGCACGTATTGCACCTGACCTTATGAGACAAGAGAAGAAAATGTTTAAGCCCGTAAGCCCTAATATAGACTTTTACAGTGGCTTTGCATATAATATGCTGAATATTCCGGATGAGTTCATCACTCCGCTTTTCGCTATTGCGAGAATTGCCGGATGGAGTGCTCACAGGATAGAAGAACTGACGTGCGCAGGAAAGATCATAAGACCTGCATATAAGTCAGTGGGTGCAGATGTTGATTATATTCCGCTTTCCGAAAGACAGTGATGGAGGGATTTCATATGATAGATAACGGATTGATGATGCAGTACTTTGAGTGGCATCTTCCGAGTGACGGAACCTTATGGAATAAGGCTGCCGAAGAGGCAAAAAGTCTTGCGGCTTCGGGTGTCACATCCGTATGGCTTCCGCCTGCATATAAAGGAGCTTTTGGCAAAGAGGATGCAGGCTATGCAGTATATGACCTTTACGACCTTGGAGAATTCAATCAGAAGGGTTCGGTCCGCACCAAGTATGGTACCAGAGATGAGTACGTTAAGGCAGTCAAGGCACTGCAGAAGAGTAAGATAAATGTTTACGCCGATGTGGTTCTGAATCATAAGGTCGGTGCTGACTATGTTGAGGAAGTGAAAGCATCCGAATTTAACGATAGCAACCGCTATCAGATGATAGGCGAGGATAAGGTTATCGGTGCATGGACCGGCTTTACATTTCCGGGAAGAAAGGATAAGTATTCCGACTTCAAATGGAACTGGAGACATTTTGACGGCATAGACTGGGATCAGGATACGCTGAAAAGGGCACTCTATAAGTTCAGCGGTAAGGAGTGGAATGAGGAAGCCGACTCCGAAAACGGTAATTATGATTATCTGATGGGAGCCGATATTGATTTTAATAACAAAGATATTTTTGATGAATTCGTAAGATGGGCAGTATGGTATATAAAGACCACAGGTATAGACGGATTCAGACTTGATGCTGTGAAGCATATTCCGTCCGGATTCTGCAGGGAATTTCTTATGAAAGTCAGAGAACTGACGGGAAGAGAGCTCTTTACAGCAGGTGAATACTGGAACGGTGATGTAAGAGAGCTTACATCCTATCTCGGAGAGATCAATTCCGAAGCATCACTCTTCGATGTACCGCTTCATTATAATTTCTTCCATTGCTCGGAAGCACATGGGGCATATGACCTCAGAAGAATATTCGATAACACGCTTGTCAGCAGGAATCCGCTGAAGGCTGTAACCTTTGTGGATAATCATGATACACAGCCGGGACAGATAATGGAGTCGTTTATCGAAGAATGGTTTAAGCCTCTTGCTTATGCGCTGATACTTCTGAGACGAGATGGCTATCCATGTGTATTCTACGGAGATTACTACGGAATCCCGCATGATAAGTATAAGGGCGGAAAGCCTGTCCTTGATAAGCTTATGAAGCTTCGTAAGACAAAGTCGTACGGAGAACAGCATGATTACTTTGATGATCCTGAATGTATAGGATGGACCAGAGAAGGCGATGATGATCACAAGGATTCCGGTCTTGCGGTTGTTATGTCCGACGGCAGAGGCGGAACAAAGAGGATGTATATCGGACGTAAATTTGCAGGACAACATTTCTCTGATATTCTGGGAAATGCAAAATATAACATCAAAATAGACGATGAGGGCTTCGGAGAGTTTTATGTAAACCGCTGCGGAGTATCTGTATGGGTTCATAAAGAGCCGAAAACGGGGGTTAAGTAATGGGTAGGACCATAAGAACAGAAACAGTTGAAGAATTCTTTGATGCGATCGATACTTTGAAATCGAGAGAAGAGTTTTATAAGTTCTTTGAAGATATCTGTACAACAAACGAAGTGCTTTCTATCGCTGATAGACTGAAGGTCGCAAGGCTTCTCTATCAGGGGAAAACATATATTGAAATAGCTAAGGAAACAGGGGCTTCTACAGCGACGATAAGCCGTGTTAACCGTTCTATGGGATATGGAAACGGAAGCTATGATTTTATATTTGAAAGACTCGGAATTAAAAAGGATAAGGAGTAATTCTGATGGAGCCCGGTTCCATAGTCCGGTTGATCGTGCTGTTTATTCTGATAATTCTTTCAGGATTCTTTTCGGCTGCGGAAACAGCGCTTACAACCGTAAATCTGAATAAATTAAGAGCCATCCAGGATGAAGGCGGACGCCGCGGGAAGAAAGCTGCCCGCGTTATTCGCATGAGAGAGAATGCCCCCAAGCTTCTCACGACGATCCTGATAGGCAACAATATTGTGAATCTTTCGGCATCTGCACTTACCACGATCATTGCGACAGGCCTTTTCGGTGAGGCATGGATAGGTGTTGCTACCGGAATACTTACACTGATCATTCTTGTTCTCGGAGAGATTACTCCGAAAACAGTCGCTACACTCTATAATGTGGGACTTTCCATGTTTTTCGGTACGCCGATATCAGTTCTGATGGTAGTCCTGACTCCGCTTATATGGATACTCAACAAAATTTCCAGATGCATTTTCAGAATCATCGGTATCGATCCGGATAAGAATCCGAATCAGATGACGGAAAGTGAGCTTCTGGCTGTTGTTGATGTGAGTACGGAGGAAGGCGTTATCGAGGATGAAGAGAAGAAGATGATCACAAATGTGGTTGACTTCGGTGACGCACTTTCAAAAGATATAATGATCCCTCGTGCCGATATGGTATGTGTCGATCTTGATGCGGGCTATGATGATATAATGGCTATTCTTGAGGAAGACAGCTATTCGAGAATCCCTGTTTACAAGGATTCAAAGGACAAGATCATAGGAATCCTGCATATTAAGGATATGGTGATCTTCAGGGAGAAGAACGGTAAAGAAAACTTCTCTGTGGAAAAGGTCATGAGAAAGCCGGTATATATTTATGAGTACCAGCGTACTGCACAGATTTTTGCCGATATGAAGACTTCGTCGGCAACTATGTGTATTGTTCTTGATGAGTATGGCACAACTGCAGGACTTATCACTATGGAGGATCTGATAGAGGAAATTGTCGGAGATATCCGTGATGAGTATGACAGCAGTGAGGATGAACTTATCAAGAATATCGGTGAAAACAAATATGACGTTGATGCGTCTATTAAGCTGGATGACCTGAATGATGCAATAGGGACAACCCTCGATTCCGAAAATTATGATTCGGTCGGTGGTTTGGTTATAGAGCTTCTGGACAGACTCCCGGATGCCGGCGATAAGGTTTCCTACAGGGAATCGGAGATCGAGGTTACAAGTGTCAACAGAAACAGAGTTGACAGAGTTATCGTGACGGTCGATCCGGACTATAAAGAAGTGGATGAGGAATCAGATGATGGAGAAGTTGGATAAGGATTATCAGGAATTAAAAAAGACCATAAGGGAACTTATCCGACTTGATTTTATCACGCCGGATGAGATTCCGAATATGGAGCTGTATATGGATCAGCTCACGCATTTTATGGATCAGCATCTCGGAAGCACTCTGAGAAACGAGGACGAGAAGGCACTGACCAAGACTATGATAAACAATTATACGAAGAATAAGCTGATTCCCGCACCGGAGAAGAAACGGTATTCCAGAAAGCATCTTATACTTCTTATTTACATTTATTATCTGAAAAATGTTGTCTCTATCAACGATATCAGAAGAATTCTGGGACCGATGATCGAATCGGACTTCAGTTCCGACAAGATCTATAATATATATAAATCCATTTTTGAAATGGAGAAGCAGCAATATTTCAATGCCGAAGCCAGCATTATAAGAACTCAGCAGGTCGCTGAAAAGCGACTTCCGAAGGATGAGGATGAATATCTCAATAAGATGGCATTTATCTATATGCTCGGCTATGACATTTTCATGAAAAAAAGACTTATCGAGAAGCTGATTGATGAGCTTCCGGAGGAGTAAATTTACTGCAGGAACATACCTGTAGTAAAAATGTTAGGAGGAAAATTAATGATAAGCGCAAACAACATATCACTGAGATTTGGTAAGAAAGCACTGTTTGAAGATGTAAATATTACATTTTCACCGGGAAACTGCTACGGTCTTATCGGAGCAAACGGAGCGGGCAAGTCTACCTTTCTGAAGATTCTTTCGGGACAGCTTGAGTCCACAACGGGAGATGTTACTATGGATCCGGGTGAAAGAATGTCTGTTCTTGAGCAGGATCACTTTAAATATGACTCATACTCGGTTCTTGATACCGTTATCATGGGCAACAAGAGACTCTATGAGGTTCGCCAGGAGAAGGATGCCATATATGCGAAGGAAGACTTTACGGATGAAGATGGTGTAAGAGCGTCGGAGCTTGAGGCTGAGTTTGCGGAGATGGACGGATGGAACGCTGAGGCCGATGCGGAGACTCTCCTTAACGGTCTCGGAGTTGAAACTGAGGATCACTATAAGATGATGAGCGAGCTTGAGGACAGCGTAAAAGTCAAGGTGCTTCTTGCACAGGCTCTTTTCGGAAATCCGGATGTACTTCTGCTCGATGAGCCTACGAACCACCTGGATCTCGATGCTATCGGCTGGCTTGAAGAGTTCCTGATCAATTTTGAGAATACCGTAATAGTTGTAAGCCACGACAGATACTTCCTGAACAAGGTCTGCACTCATACAGCCGACCTTGACTACGGAAAGATTCAGATATATGCAGGAAATTATGATTTCTGGTATGAGTCCAGTTCTCTCATGATGAAGCAGAGAAAGGAAGCTAACAAGAAGAAGGAAGAGCAGATCAAGGAGCTGAAGGAATTCATCGCCCGTTTCTCTGCCAACGCTTCTAAGTCAAAGCAGGCTACATCCAGAAAGAAGGCACTCGAGAAGATCGAGCTGGATGATATCAAGCCTTCAAGCCGTAAATATCCGTTTATCGAGTTCAGACCTAACAGAGAGATCGGAAATGAGGTGCTGACAGTTTCACACATTTCAAAGACTGTAGACGGAGTTAAGCTTCTTGATGATATCAGCTTTACTGTGGGACGTGAAGATAAGATTGCATTTGTAGGTCCTAAGACACAGGCTACAACGATGCTTTTCAAGATCCTTGCGGGTGAAGAGGAGCCTGATGAAGGAGATTATAAGTGGGGAGTAACAACATCACAGGGCTATTTCCCTAAGGATAATACAAAGGAATTCGATAATGACCTTGTAATAGTTGACTGGCTGACACAGTTCTCGGAAGAAAAGGATGCAACTTACGTAAGAGGATTCCTCGGAAGAATGCTCTTCAGAGGTGAGGACGGAATCAAGAAGGTTAAGGTACTTTCGGGAGGAGAGAAGGTAAGATGTCTTCTTGCAAAGCTTCAGATCATGGGCTGCAACTGCCTTATCCTTGATGAGCCTACAAACCACCTGGATATGGAGGCTATCACATCGCTCAACAACGCCCTGATCAAGTTCCCTGGCATCGTGCTTTTTGCATGTCAGGATCATCAGTTCATACAGACAACAGCGAACCGTATCATGGAGCTTACCGATAACGGTCTTATCGACAAGCTCTGCACATATGATGAATATCTTGAAAATGATGAGCTTGCTCGTAAGAGAATGGTTATGAACTTTGATAACAGCGTGGACGCCGAAGATGAAGCTGACGATGAAGAGTAATACAGAGAGAGTAATACAGAGAATTAAAGGTCGATAAAGACTGAATATATAAAAAGGAGCCGGATCTGAAACCGGCTCCTTTTTGCGTGGCACCCTGCGGTACTCAATACTACTTAAAAAGAAATTCAAAGAATTTATTGGCGTTTTCTATATTGCGTTCGCTGTGACCCGGGAAGCAGAGGTATGCATCGTTATATCTAAGGTGCATTCCCTGAATTGCGGGTACGGCGCTGATATCGATTCCATAGAAGGCGGTGCTTCCGTCCGCACTTTTTGATTCTGTAAGAAGTCCCATAGTACGGCATTTCTCAAGGTTCTCGGAACTGAGGATCTGATCGACGGGATATATGTGCGATTTGGAACTGCATATATCCATTCCTTCTTTGTCGGTTATTACGATATCGAAGTAGTCCTCGCTGCAATATGTCGCGAATGACATATATTTATAATTATTTACCATCTCTCCGTCAGATCCTTCCGCGATTTCGCTGTTTGAAAGGATGATATCTGTAACGGCTTCGGTACGGTGTCCCTTCTCCATTCCGTAATATGCGGCATATTCCTTGAAAATACCGGTATCAGTATCGCCGTTCATGTTATTGTTGTTGATTATCGCATATGACATTGCGACCGGAAGAGAGCGCTGATATATGAAGTTTATGATATAGAGAATAAAAAATACTATTATGAAACCGACGAATACGTGCCATTTGTAGTAGTAAATGAAATACTTGATCTTCTCAACGGTATTCATATCCTTCATGGCCTCACTCATACGTTTTCTTTCGTTCTTCATACGTTTGAAGGGGTTTTTGGTATAGTTTTCAAGATAATTTTCCGTTGAGGCAGGAGCGGAATCGGTCTCATCGGATGAAATGATCTTTCCGTCACTGCTTAAATTTTCATCAGAAATCCTCTCTTTTTTTTCTCTTTGATCTATCGCCGCATTTAATTTTTCTTTATCGGATTCTGAATATTTCATGATGTAATACCCCGTAATTATTAATTAATTCTTAAGTAATAGAATTTAATGGTATTCTAACAAAAATGGGGTACTTTGTAAAACTTTTGTAAAAACTGAACAAAAAAAAGGCTCAAAAATCAATTTTTGCTTGCATTATTGTTCATAATGACATATAATGGCTTTACGTTGCGGATAGGCGCAACAAACTATTATGATGTCCGAGTAAATCTCGGAGTTGCCGGAAGAAGATCATTATGAGAATGATCCGGTCCAGAACCGGCGTTAGTTGTTTCGGACAACTGATAAGGAGAGGTTCAGGGATTTCAAATTTTGTGAAACAGATGGCAAGAACACATTTAACCAAAAGGAGGGTTTTTTTGTGAAGAAGTTTAAGAAGGCTATGGCTCTTTCACTTGCACTTGCTATGGGACTTTCAACAGTAGCTTGTGGAGAGTCAGGCGGAAGCACTACAGCAGCAGCAACAGAGGCAGCAACAGAGGCAGCAACAGAGGCAGCTGGCAAAGAAGAGACAGAGGCAGCTACAGAGGCAGCTACAGAGGCAGCTACAGAGGCAACAGGTTCTAAGGAAGTTATCAATCTCTGGACATTTACAGATGAGGTTCCTGGAATGGTTGACAAGTTCCTTGAAGCTAACCCTGACTTCCCTTATGAAGTAAATGCAACAATCATCGCTACAACAGATGGTGCATATCAGCCAGCTCTTGACCAGGCTCTTGCAGCAGGTGGTGCAGATGCTCCTGACTTCTATTGTGCAGAGGAAGCATTCGTTCTTAAGTATACAAAGGGTGATATGTCATCATTCGCTTGTCCATACGAAGATCTCGGAATCGATGTTGATGCTGAAGTTTCAGCAGCTGAGATTGCTCCTTACACAGTTGATATCGGAACAAACAACGATGGAAAGCTTGTAGCTCTTGGTTATCAGTCAACAGGTGGATGCTTCATCTACAGACGTTCAATCGCTAAGGACGTATTCGGAACTGACGATCCAAAGGAAATCGGTGCTATCATCGGTGCTGGATCAGGAAACTTCGATAAGTTCTTTGAAGCAGCTGAGACTCTTAAGGGTAAGGGCGTATCAATTCTTTCAGGTATGGGTGACCTTTGGACAGTTATCAAGCACAGCGCTGATCAGGGTTGGCTTTCAGATGATGGCAAGCTCCAGATAGATCCAAAGATCGAGCAGTACATGGATTATTCAAAGACACTTATTGACAATGGTTACACAAATGATACTTCAGCTTGGGGCGATGCTTGGTTTGCTGATATGAAGGATGAGGGTACAAACCCTGTATTCGGTTTCTTCGGACCTGCATGGCTCATCAACTACACACTTGCTCCTAACTGCGGTGGTGAGAAGGTTGGCGAAGGTACATATGGTGACTGGGCAGTATGTGAGCCTCCAGTAGGTTTCTTCTGGGGTGGTACATGGCTTATGGCTAACAAGGATTCTGACAAGAAGGAAGCTGTAGGACAGATCATCGATTGGATCACACTTAACTGCACAGAGACAGGTCTTCAGTATTACTGGGCAAACGGAACACTTAACGGCGAAGGCGGAACAAAGGACGTTGTAGCTTCTAACACAGTTCTTGGTATCTCTGATGGTAAGCTTGACTTCCTCGGCGGACAGGACATGTTCGAGGCATTCATCCCAGCTAACAGCTATGCAAGTGGTAAGACAATGACTCAGTATGATGAGACAATCAACAATGCTTGGCAGGATCAGGCTTCTCAGTATGCTCATGGTGAGAAGGACAAGGATACAGCTATTGCTGATTTCAAGACAAATGTAACAGATCAGCTCGGTATTGAGGCACAGTAATATATATTACTGAATTAATAAATTAAGTACCAAGCGTGCTAAAGAGGCAGGTACTTCCGCGTGCGGAGGTATCTGCCGAATGCACGATTTAGGGTAGCAAACTTCTGGTGCATCAGCACTAATAATGTACGGAGGTTCCATAATGAAGAAGAAAAAAGGAGTTGTCAGATATAGCAAATACGGATATTTGTTCAGCATCCCATTCGTCTTGGCCTTCCTTGTATTTCAGCTTTATCCTATTGTTTACACTGCTGTAATCGGTTTTACGGATTTGAAGGGAGTTGTTCCGCCGGCCATTCATTTTCTTAAGGATGACCCATTTGCGAATTTCAGGATTGTCCTTACAAGTAACTCATTCAAGGTTGCTTTTAAGAATACTGTAATTATATGGCTGCTCAACTTTGTACCACAGATTCTGTTAGCACTGCTTCTTGCAGCGTGGTTCACAGATAGAAGATGGAAAATCAAAGGTCAGGGTGTCTACAAGGTTCTGCTTTATATGCCTAATATCATAACAGCAGCAACCATAGCCATACTTTTCAAATCATTTTTTGATTATCCAAAGAGCCCAATCAACGATTTACTTATGAAGGTAGGAATCCTTGAACAAGGACATCCTTTTAACTTCCCGCTTAGTAAAAAATGGGCAAAAGGTCTCGTAGCATTCATCCAGTTCTGGATGTGGTATGGATATACAATGTTAATTCTTATATCGGGAATTCTGGGTATCAGCCCTGACATTTTCGATGCCGCAGAGGTTGATGGAGCTAATAAGATCCAGACTTTCTTCAAAGTTACTCTGCCTAATATTCGAACAATACTGCTCTTCACTCTTGTAACGAGTTTGATCGGTGGTCTCAACATGTTTGATATCCCGAAACTCTTCCTGCTCGGTGGTCCGGATAGTGCAACAAAGACCACAAGTGTTTATATCTATGAGCAGGCATTCAGTGGAAGCTATTTATACAACAGAGCAGCAGCTGCAAGTATGATCATGTTTGTTGTTATCATGATCTGTTCATCAGCACTCTTCATTCTCATGAGAGACAGAGATGCGGGCGGATATGGTAAGAAGGAAACAAAGAGATTAAAGCAGCAGGCAAAGCTCGCCAAAAAAGCAGCGAAGGGAGGATTCTAACAAATGGCTGATAAGACAGAACCATTAAAGAAAACTGCCGAAGAAGCAGAAAGAGATAGAATCGCTCTTGAAAATGCGCAGGAACAGTTCGGCAAGAAGTCTCATGTAGGAATGAAAGTTCTTATTCATGTTGTATGTATTATTCTTGCGTTGCTGAGTATTCTCCCATTCTGGATCATGATCGTTAATGCGACAAGATCTACTAACGAGATTCAGCAGACTGCTATTTCACTTATTCCTTCTAAGTTTCTTATGAATAACTTCAAGATTCTTACAGGAAAATCATTCCAGCCAATGGTTGGTTTCATGAATTCAATTATTATTTCAACCGGTGCGACTATACTTAATGTATATTTCTCATCTCTTACAGCTTATGCAATCGTTGCATATGACTGGAAGCTTAAGAAAGCATTCTTCAGCTTCATCGTCGGAGTTATGATGATCCCTGCACAGGTTACTATGATCGGTTTCTATCAGATGGTTTATAAGCTTGGTCTCACAAACAAGCTGAGCATGCTTATTATTCCTGCTATAGCAGCACCTGCCATAGTATTCTACATGCGACAGTATCTGTATCCGACACTTTCGATGGAAATAGTTGAGGCGGCAAGAATTGACGGAGCAAAAGAGTTCCGTATATTCAATACGATTGTTCTTCCTATTATGAAGCCGGCTATAGCTACACAGGCTATCTTCTGCTTCGTTGGAAGCTGGAACAACCTTTTCACACCGCTCGTACTTCTCACAAAGCAGGAGAAGTATACAATGCCTATCATGGTATCTCTTCTTAGAGGTGATATCTACAAGACTGAGTACGGTTCAATCTATCTTGGACTTACACTTACAGTTCTTCCTCTTATCGTTGTATACTTTGCATTGTCGAGATACATTATCGCCGGAGTTGCTCTCGGTGGTGTTAAGAGTTAATCGAAAGATAATTCTGAATTATAATTATTTAGCACATTGCTTTCATATAAGAAAGCAATGTGCTTTTTCTTTTCTGTTTCAAAAAATAAGAGAATCCAAATTCGGCCCAAAATTTATAAAAAAAGAGTATTTTTCTATTTAACGTCGAATAACTAAAATGGAGGCACTTTTTCGGAGAAAGAGGTGGCATATGACATTAAGAGAGCGTTTTGAAAAGGAAGAACACGAAAGACTCAGCAAATATGCATCTAAAAGTGACGAGTCAAGAGGACGGGATGTTCCTGAAGAAGAGAGTGATATAAGAACTGTCTATCAGAGAGACAGGGACAGGATCATTCATTCCAAGTCCTTCAGACGTATGAAACATAAGACGCAGGTTTTTCTTGCTCCGTATGGAGATCATTACAGGACCAGATTGACTCATACTTTGGAGGTTTCGCAGATAGCGAGGACTATAGCTAAGGCTGTAGGAGCAAATGAGGATCTTGCAGAGGCTATAGCGCTTGCTCATGATATCGGTCATACACCTTTCGGGCATGTAGGAGAAAGAACGCTTACCTCCTGCAGCGGAAGACTCTTCAGCCACAATATTCAAAGTGTCAGAGTAGTTGAAAGAATAGAGAAGGACGGAAAGGGTCTTAATCTGACCTGGGAAGTCCGTGATGGAATAAAGAATCATAAGACAAGTCTGACTCCGGCTACACTTGAAGGAGATATAGTAAGGGTTGCAGACAAGATAGCTTATGTAAACCACGATATAGATGACGGAATCAGAGCGGGTGTGTTATCGGAAGACAGCCTGCCAAAGGACTGTACAGATATACTCGGTCACAGTACCAGCGAAAGAATTAATACTATCATATGTGATGCGGTGGAGCATTCCGTGGATTCTCCCCGTGTAAATATGTCAGATACAGTCAGGGATGCATTTGTTGATATGAGGAAATTCCTCTTTACGGAAATGTATACAAATCCGGTAGTTAAGTCGGAAGAGGTAAAGGCTGCGAAGATTATTGAAATCCTGTATGAATATTATCTCGAAAGGCCGGAGGAGATGCCGGGAGAATTTAAATTCATGCTGGATGAGGGTGATGATAAGATAACCGTAGTCTGTGATTATATAGCAGGTATGACAGACAACTTTGCGGTCGAGAAATTCCAGGAGTTATATATTCCGCGCAGCTGGAGCATTGTCTGATATGACTGTACAGTGTGACCGGTGCCGGACAAAACTTATTAAGTAACGGATTAGATTGGGAGGATATAAATTGCTGTATCCGGACGACATAATTGAAGAGGTAAGAGTGCGGAATGATATAGTTGATGTCATTTCCGAATATGCGGGACTGAAAAAAGCAGGTAATTCCTACAAATGCTGCTGTCCGTTTCATAATGAAAAAACTCCGTCGTTTACTGTAAGCCGTGAAAAGCAGATGTATCACTGCTTCGGCTGTGGTGCAGGAGGAAATGTATATACATTTATTATGAAATATGAGAACCTCACTTTTCCCGAAGCTATACAGTTTTTGGCAAAAAGAGCCGGTATCACGCTTCCCGAAAGAGAGCTTTCGCCTGCAGACAGAGCAAAAGCAGACAGAAGGGCAGCGCTTTATGAGGTAAACAAGATAGCAGCCGCATATTTTCATTTTCTTCTCACCAAAACGGAGGCGGGAAGCAAAGCATATAAATATTATAAGGAAAGAGGATATAACGACGAGACTATAAAGAAATTCGGGCTCGGATATGCGGATATTTACAGCGACGACCTGTATAAATATCTTAAGAAGAGAGAGTTCGACGATGAGCTTATAAGAGATGCGGGACTTATCGAGATTGACGAAAAGAAGGGACCACATGATGTATTCTGGAACAGAGTCATGGTTCCGATAGCTGATATTAACGATAAGATAATCGCATTTGGAGGAAGAGTTATCGGTGATGGTCTTCCGAAGTATGTCAATACGAAGGAAACAGATATCTTCAGCAAGAGCAGAAATCTTTTTGCTATGAATATAGCCAGAAAGTCGAAACGGCGAGGGATTATTCTGTGTGAAGGATATATGGATGTAATTGCTCAGCATCAAGCGGGATTTGATAATGCAGTTGCGTCGCTCGGAACTGCATTTACGGATGCTCAGGCGGGGCTGATCAAAAGATATACCGATGAGGTATTCCTTGCATATGATAATGATGAGGCCGGAAGAAAAGCTCTCCTCAGAGCCATAGACATTCTCAGGAAAGCTGATATAAAGCAGAGAGTGATCTCGCTCGAACCTTATAAGGACCCTGATGAGTTTGTTAAGAACATGGGTGTTGAAGCATATGAGGAAAGGATAAATCAGGCTGTTCCGGGAAGGATTTTCGAGATAGATCAGATTGCCAAGAAATATAATTTCTCGAATCCCGACGAGAAAACAGAATTTATGCATGGAGCTGCGGCAATACTTGCGGGAATTGAAGATCCTGCAGAGAGAACGAATTATGTGGAGTCGGTTTCGGAGAAGTTCCGATGCGATTTTAATGAGCTGAAGAAACTTGTTACCAAGGCAGGACTCGCCGGAATGAAGGAAGTATCTTCGGTTGAAACGAGACAGAGGTATACGAATGAGAGGATAAAGGATAAGAATCCATATCTCGAAGCGGAAGAATATCTGATGTCTCTGATGATCAGCGATACATCACTCTTCAATACGCTCAGCGGAATAGTTGATGAAAATGATTTCACGGAGCCCGGTACGAAAGAAGTTGCGAAGGCAGTCTTTGATATGTACAGGGAGAAGGGTGAGGTTAATCCGGCAACAATCCTGAATGGCTTTGAAGAAGCGGAGCTTCAGGAACGGGTTACCGCGATGATGACAAGAAGTTTTGATTTTGATACAGGGCCGGAAGCTCTATCTAAGGCACTCACAGACATAGTGAGGAAGGTCAAGATCAATAATATAGAAAAGGAACAAAGAGGCGGTTCCGGAAGTCAGATAGAGTTGGCGAGAAAGAAGAATCAGGTTCGTAACCTGGTGATCACGATAAGAAGGTAAAAGCATGTCAGGAGGAAAGTTATGAGTACAAAAGATACCGGCAAGAAGTCAAGTACAAAGAAAATGGAGGAAAAGATCAGCGTGAAAAAGACAGGCAATGAGGACAAGGAAGAGAAGAAGACAGTAAAGAAGACTGCAAAAAAGGAAACTGAGAAGGCTGCACCTAAGGCAGAGAAGGCGGCAACCAAGAAAGCAGATTCTAAAAAGGCAGATTCAAAGAAAGCCGAGAAGGTCGAGAAAGTCGAAAAGGCAGAGAAGAAGCCTGCTGCAAAGAAGGCTACAAAGAAAGCAGAAGAATCTGCAAAGGTTGAAGAAGCAGTAGAAGAAATAAAGGAAGAAAAGAAGGCAGCAAAGAAGGCTCCTAAAAAAGCCTCTTCCAAAAAACAGGAACCTGCTGTAGAAGATATGGCAGAAATGAGTGCTGAGGAATTAGAGAAGGCAGCAGATCTTCTTCTTGCAGGCGCAGAAGGCTCAGGTGAGGAGAATGCTGAGTTTGAAGAAGCTGAAGAGGCAGAACCGGCAGATGTATCTCCTGAAACTGAAGAACTTTTCAACAAGAAGATGGCAGAAATACTTGAAGTAGCAAGAAAGAAGAAAAATGTAATTCAGGATGATGAGCTCATTGAATATCTTAAGGGCAGCGAGCAGCTTATGGCTCCGTATTATTTCTCAAGAGCACTTGATTTCTTTGAGAAGAACGGAGTGGATGTACTTGTTATTACTGAGGATGAAGATGATCTTCCTCCGATAGATGATCTTGATATGCTTCTTGATGATGAAGAAGAGATTGATCTTGAACAGATCGATATGTCAGTGCCTGAGGGTGTGAGTGTAGAGGATCCTGTTCGTATGTACCTTAAGGAGATCGGAAAGGTTCCGCTTCTTGAGGCTGATGAAGAGATTGAACTCGCTCTCAGAATGGAGAGTGGTGATGAAGAGGCAAAAAAGAAGCTTGCTGAAGCAAATCTTCGTCTCGTTGTAAGTATAGCTAAGAGATATGTTGGAAGAGGCATGCTTTTCCTTGACCTGATCCAGGAAGGAAATATGGGTCTCATAAAGGCTGTTGAGAAGTTTGACTATCGTAAGGGATTCAAGTTCTCTACATATGCTACATGGTGGATAAGACAGGCAATCACAAGAGCTATAGCCGATCAGGCTCGTACTATCCGTATTCCGGTTCATATGGTTGAGACTATCAATAAGCTCACAAGAGTATCAAGACAGCTTCTTCAGGAACTCGGAAGAGAGCCGAGTCCGGAGGAGATTGCAGAAGAAATGGATATGCCGGTTGACAGAGTACGTGAGATCCAGAAGATTTCACAGGAACCGGTATCTCTTGAAACACCTATAGGTGAAGAGGAAGACAGCCATCTTGGAGATTTCCTTCCGGATGATGAGGTTCCTGCACCTTCAGAGGCTGCTGCATCCGCTATTCTTAAGGAACAGATATCAGAGGTTCTCAGTACACTTACTGATAGAGAACAGAAGGTTCTCAGACTCAGATTCGGTCTTGATGACGGTCGTTCAAGAACACTTGAGGAAGTAGGTAAAGAATTTAACGTAACTCGTGAGCGTATCAGACAGATTGAAGCAAAAGCTCTGAGAAAGCTCAGACATCCGAGCCGTTCACGTAAACTCAAGGAGTTCTTGGAGTAACAGCGCGTTTTCTTGTCGAAGATAAAGAAACAATCCATGCTCGGGACGAGTATGGATTAACATGACGAGCTCCAGGGGATTGCCTGAGCGAAGCGAAGGAGGGACCCATAAAAATACGCTTGCAAAACGTATTATCATGGAAGGATGACTGAATATGGCAGGATTGTCTGACAGAATGATGGCGGTAGCCGGTATGGTCACTCCCGGAAAGCAGGTAGCTGATATCGGATGTGACCACGCTTATACTGCCATATACCTTATGGAAGCCGGGATTGCCGCGAAGGTGATCGCTATGGATATAGGTGCCGGTCCGCTTGAAATTGCAAAGAAAAATATCGATACCGCAGGTCTGTCGGACAGAATCGAAACGAGACTGTCTGACGGCTTCGAAAAGCTGAATATCGGAGAAACGGATTGTGCAGTCATAGCGGGAATGGGCGGCGGACTTATAATATCAATCCTGGAAAAGGGAAAAGATATAATAGTACCGGGATATGAACTTATTCTGTCACCACAGTCGGATATAAGTGAAGTAAGGCGGTATTTAAGAGAAAATGGTCATAGAATTAATAAAGAAATAATAATATATGATCAGGGAAAGATGTATAATATAATGCGGGTTTGTGCATTCGGAGGATTGATGCCGGATGAAGTGCAGGGTGTCGCAAGAATGAATGATAATTCAGATATATTTGAAGACACGAAAGCCCGCGAAACAAATGAATTATTTGATGAGTTCGGAGAGTATCTTCTGAACCATCCGACAGATATATATAAAGATTATATTGATCTTACGATCAAAAAAAAGAAGGATCTGATAGCTCGTCTCACGAACTGTCCGGGGGAATCCGTATCCGAAAGACTCGGCCTGATAGAGAAAGAGCTGGGGATGGCTGAGAAAGCCAGAGATTATATAGAGGGGTTAACTTATGGCAAAGGAAAAGATGATTGATATCACTGTCAGAATGGATGATGGCAGTACCAAGGTCTTCACTGAACCATCCGGTATATCTGTAAGTGATATAGCAAAAAAGACTTTTAAGGAAGAAAGTTCCAAATATGTCGGCGCGAGGTCGGCCGGAAAGCTGAGAGAACTTACAAGAAAACTCAGTTCAAGCTGTGAACTTGAGTTTATAACACTGGATTCTGTAATAGGTTTTGATATGTATAAGAGAAGTCTTATTCTTCTTATGCTCAGTGCTGTCGATAATCTTACGGAACAGAAAGAAGGAGAGTATCTTGTAGATGTGATGTATTCACTCGGCAAGGGCTTTTTCTGTGTAATAAATAATTATAAAGACGGCGGAAAACTGGAAATTACTAAGGAATTTGCCGCTTCTATAAAGGCTGAGATGGATCGTATGGTCGAGGCCGATATGAAAATCGAGAAAAAGAGTGTTAATACCGAAGATGCCATAGCGGAATTTTCATCAAGAGGCATGTATGATAAGGCGGAACTGTTCAAATACAGAAGAACATCAAAGACCAACATGTATATGCTTGACGGATATTCTGATTATTTCTATGGTTATATGCTTCCGTCGACGGGATATATAAAGAGCTATGATATAGTACCATATGCTGACGGTCTGGTGCTGATAATCCCTGACAGAAAGACACTTAAATGCGCACCGTATACTGCTCCGGAAAAACTGTATAACGTTCTCAGAAAATCCGAGGATTGGGGCAGTGCACTTGGAATAACAAATGTTGGAAAGCTTAACAGTGTTATAGCAAAGGGCGGAATGAATAATCTTATGCTTGTTCAGGAAGCTCTTATGGAGAAGCAGATAGCTGAGATCGCAGACAGAATAAAAGATGACGGAAAGCAGATTGTACTGATCGCCGGCCCTTCATCTTCAGGAAAGACTACATTTTCCAACAGACTCAGTATTCAGCTTCAGGCACACGGACTTCATCCTCATCCGATCGCAATGGATAATTTCTTTAAAGAGAGAAGTGAAACGCCGGTAGATGAGAACGGAAAATATGATTTTGAATCTCTTGATGCTATGGATCTTGAACTTTTCAATGATTCAATGGCAAGACTTCTTAAGGGAGAAAATGTTGAAATACCGACATTTGATTTTTTGGTCGGAAAGAAGATGTTTGACGGAAATTATCTGAAGATGGAAAACTCGGATGTACTCGTGGTTGAGGGAATACATGCACTCAATCCCGCAAGCACCGAGAGTCTTCCGAAGGATGCGTGCTTTAAGATATATATCAGTGCGCTTACTCAGCTTAATATAGACGAACATAATCGTATATCAACTACTGATACAAGACTTTTGAGACGTATTGTAAGAGATGCGAGAACCAGAGGAAATGATGCACAGAGAACCATCAGTATGTGGCCTTCCGTACGTGCGGGTGAAGAGAAGAATATCTTCCCGTTCCAGGAGGAAGCGGATACGATGATCAATTCGGCTCTCATTTATGAGCTCAGTGCGATAAAGCAGTTTGTTGAACCGCTGCTTTTCTCGGTGCCTCAGGATTCGGAAGAATATTATGAAGCGAAAAGGCTTCTGAAGTTCCTGGATTATTTTCTGGGAATAGATGTACAGATGGTGCCGATCAACTCACTTCTCAGAGAATTTATCGGCGGTGGATGTTTCAAAGTTTAGACAAGGGGATTGCCTTTAGTGAAGTGAAAGAGGGATGAGCATGGATTAACATCCAACAAAAAAAGAGCAGAACGATAAGCCGGGTTATGTCGTTGGGTAATCATCTATCTAGGGACTGTGTTGCCACAGAACTCAAGCGACCTACCATGAACCTGACACCTTGCGGCATCTGACGGGCAGCCAATAGCTCAAATATGGTCTTGCTTCGGATGGGGTTTACAATGCCATGCCTGTTACCAGCCATGCGGTGAGCTCTTACCTCGCCATTTCACCCTTACCACAACAGACGAGCTGAAGTGGCGGTATACTTTCTGCTGCACTTTCCTTGGAGTCACCTCCACCGGACGTTATCCGGCATCCTGCCCTGTGAAGCCCGGACTTTCCTCACCTTTGCTTCAGCCGAAGCTGAAAGCAAAGCCGCGATTACCTGTCCTGCTCTTCAAGGGATTTTAACATAGAGGTAAAGAAAATACAAATTGATTTTATCAGGGGGACTAAGATGAATAAGATAAGAATTCTGACAATTATTATTCTATTTGTCGGTTTTTTAATTCCGTGTCAAACAGTATTTGCAGATGATGATGATTTTGACACGAATATTTCCATTTCTGAAAATGAAGAGACAGACTGTTATGATATCGATATCGAAGTATACAATGAAGGTAAAAATTTTACCGGAAGGATGGAACTTCAGATAGGTGATTATTCATATAACAGTGGTAATCTCATCTATGCAGCAGCGGTATCCGCTCCGGAGAAAAGCACAAAAGTTGTGCGCTTTTCCGTTCCGAGGTCAATTACACAGGATTACAGCTTTAATGTCAGCATTGTCATTAGAGCCCAAAATGACAAGATTGTACATAGTAATACCTTCACGTCCCCGCTTAAAACAGCAAATTCATACTTTAATGTCGGAATACTTTCAAACAATCCGGACGCACTTAGTTATCTTGATCTTTCAGGTGAGAAAGTTTGGATCAAATCCGGAGAATTTTCTATTAAGCATAATGTGCTCAAAGCATCAGATCTTGCTAATGAAATCCATAATATGAAAATAATAATCATCAATGATTTTGATACCTCCACTCTTACGAAGGATGAGATTAATATATTGCAGAATTATGTAAAAGGCGGCGGTGTTATCATTCTGGGAACAGGAGATAATCTCGACTCATTGAAGGGATTTGACAGTGATTTTACAGATGTTGAGGGGTCTTTGGGACAGCATTCATTGACTCTTTCATATTCATCAAATAATGATATCATCGTAGCGGCACAGGAATTAGACGTTAATTATAACGGATATTCACTATATACCAATTATGGAGATAATGGTTATGTATATCGATACAATGAAGGTGCTGTTGCGACAATGTATATGAACCTTGCGGATAAAAATATGCAATTGATGAGCAAGGACGATACCGTGGGTTTTGTTGCATCATTATATGATGCTGTAATCGCAAATACGAATTATCTGACAGACAAAGGAGAGCTGCTTTTTGATGGCGGATATAATTCTGTTGAAGAATATTTGAACAAGCCTGCATCAGGTTCAATCGGTTTCATAATACCGATCATATTAATCTATATTGTATTGATAGGACCGGGATTATATCTTATCCTGAAGAAAATCGATAAAAGAGAAAAATGCTGGTATATTATTCCGGCAGTGTCGTTGGCATTTACATTTCTTATATTCCTTTTAAGTATATCCGTAGCAATAAAGAAGATGGATATGAAATCGATAACCATAAGGAAGGCGAATTCAACAAATGTGATCACTTATGTAACAGGTTATTCACCTAAGGCTAAAGAATGGAATATCGGTTTTGATGAGAAGTATTTTACTGCATGTACAACGTCAAGATACACTTGGTCGTATGACAGTGGTAAAACATATGTAGCCAATTCCGCAAGCGGAGTAAATCTGACATATTATCCGGACTCGTCATTTGATGAAATGTCTTTTGTCGCATATGGAAAAGATGATAAGGTCGGTGGATTTGACGGATTAGAAAGCATTAAAGACGGTAACGCATTAACGGGGCAGATTACAAACAGTACAGGCATGAATCTTGATTATATTGCTATTTTCTACGCCGGAAAAATGACGCTGATAAGTGGTGCAAATAACGGTGAGACTGTTGATATTAAGAGCAAAACAGTACTTACCGATTATCAGAACGGATCGGATTTAAGAAAAGAAATTAATTCAGAATACTATAAAAAAGGTAATTATGATAAGAGTTCGGAACTCGCAGCCCTTTATATCACGGTTATGGCGGCTGTTTATAATCCTATAAAGGATTATTCTGTCAGACCGATAATAGTCGGAATAACGAAATCAGAGAACGTTCTTGATATGAATGGCGGTGAAGAGACATCTTACACCTGTGTATATATGGATTAACAGGGGGGTTGAATAATGCTTCAAATAATGAACTTATATAAAAGCTATGGCGATTTTTGGGCGGTAACCAACCTGAATCTTCACGTCCCGAAGGGAGACCTGTTCGGATTTGTAGGGCCGAACGGCGCAGGTAAAACAACGACGATAAGAATCATATGCGGACTTCTAAAGGCGACATCCGGTGAAGTAATAGTAGACGGAAGAACCGAAAGAGCCGGAAAAGAATTTAAGAGATTTATAGGATATGTTCCGGACTTCTTCGGTGTGTATGATAATCTCAAGGTTACCGAATATCTCGAGTTTTTCGGATCTCTCTATGGGATGAGTTACAAGGATACTCGTGCGGTATCGGACGGATTACTGGATCTTGTAAATCTTGCCGATAAGAAGGATTTCTATGTTGATACTCTTTCAAGAGGTATGAAACAGAGACTGTGTGTTGCAAGAGCTCTTCTTCATAACCCTTCACTTCTTGTTATGGATGAGCCGTCTTCCGGTCTTGATCCGGTTGCGAGAGTGGAAATGAAGGAGCTTCTCATGAATCTCAAATCCATGGGAAAAACAATACTGATAAGTTCGCACATCCTGGCTGATATATCCGAAATGTGTAACAGTATAGGTATCATGAACAGAGGACAGCTTGTTGCTGCAGGCCTTATGAGTGATATTCTGAATATAGGAAATGATTCATCAAGACTTATCATAGAGATTAAATCAGATATAAATGCGGCTGTTGCTGTTATGCAGGAACAGCCGAATGTAAAGATAGAAGCTGTCAAGGAGAACGAAATAATCGTTACCGGCGTTGATACTGACGAAAAAGCAAATGTTCTGGTAGGACAGATGATGGTGCGAGGAGTTCTTGTGGGAGGATTCCATAGAGATGAGCACTCACTTGAATCTATCTTTATGGATATTACAACAGGAAAGACAACTATGTCGAATTATAACTCTCAAAATGGTGCGGGAGCATATAATCAGCAGATACGGCCGGGTGAGATGAATGCAAATCCTTACGGACAGCAAGGAGTATATGGTGAAGCCGGTCGTGAGTTTGCACAGTCCGGTCAGTTTGGTCAGCCGAATCAGTTCAGCCAGCCGGATCAGTTTGCACAGTCAGGCCAGTTTGGTCAGCCGAATCAGTTTGCACAGTCAGGTCAGTTTGGTCAGCCGAATCAGTTCAGCCAGCCGGATCAGTTTGCACAGTCAGGTCAGTTTGGTCAGCCGGATCAGTTTGCACAGTCAGGTCAGTTTGGTCAGCCGGATCAGTTTGCACAGTCAGGCCAGTTTGGTCAGCCGGATCAGTTTGCACAGTCAGGTCAGTTCAGCCAGCCAAACCGGTTTGCTGAGCAGAATCAATCTGATCAGCAGGGAGGAGGATACGGAAATGGAGAAAATTAAGGAATTGAAGATTAATCCTATAATTAAAAAAGATTTGAGAGTATCTTCCAGATCTATGAAATTGGCGTGGGAGCTCTTTGGATATGTGGCTATTCAGGCAGGAATTTTCTTACTTGTCTTCTCAGCTTTAAATTCGTATCGAGGATATAATTCAAGTGCAGTTGAAATGTATCAGCAATTTGTTACATTTTTTCCTGTACTTGCAGTAACACAGCTTATAATTATTGCATTAGCAATACCGATTTTCACAGCCTCATCGATTTCAGGAGAAAGAGAAAGGGGAACACTTGATACACTGCTTACCACAACTACAAGTTATTTTTCGATAGTTTTCGGAAAGATGATGTCGGCGGTTATAAGAATAATGATATTTATTCTGGCAAGTATTCCGCTTATGGCTATATCATTCATGGTGGGCGGAATATCATGGTTTGTGCTTATTGAGTTTATTTTTCACGCTTTTGTTTTTGCGATACTTGCGGGAAGTATAGGTGTGTACTGTTCGGCAAAGTGTAAGAAGACAATCACATCCTTACTTCTTTCGTTTGGTATATATTTTTTGATCGGAGGTGCTTCTTTCGTACCGCTGATCGTTGCAGCAATTTCAAGTGTGTCGGGACCGTATGGATCAATGGCTTCATTGAAAGCTGCATTTATGGTTCAGTTGATCAATCCGATAATCAGCTTTCTTGCATTTTTCACTAAAAGGCTTAGTTCAGAGGATATAATAGAGGATATCTTTGATACGATATTTTTGGGAAATACAAATGTATGGCTGTTCCTATCGGTTATCGTGCAGCTGCTTCTTGCATTGTTCTTCCTGAAGAGAGCAGCAAAAAGGATTAATCCGCTCAATGAGAAGGTTGTAAGAATTAAGTAAGAGGGCTTTGGATTTCAGAAATGAAAAGCAGAAAATATCTTAAGGATTATATTCATAGAATCAGAAGAAGCCAGGACAGACAGAGCATACTTCGTGCTGTCCTGCGCTTCGCATGCGTAGGTGCTGTACTGCTTATGATCTGTATATTGATAAGCAGATTACGGCATTTTTATTATGCCGACCTCATAGGAGTTATATGTATCTCAACTGCGGCAGCGGCAGGCTTGATCTGGGGACTTATTCACAGAGGAAGACCTGAAGATACAGCGGTCTATCTTGACAGTTTCGGAATGAAGGAAAAGCTGATCACGGCATATGAAGAGATTATGAGAGGAAGTGCCGATGAATCGGATCCTGGCGATATCAGAAATATGCAGATTGAAGATGCTGCAGCTTCGCTCAGATATAGAGAAAAGGCACTTACAGCCGAACATAAGCGAAGAAGCAGAAAGAAAATGCCATGGATAGAAATGCTTGTACTTCTTTTTCTTGTTGGAGGCGGATTGGCACTCAGCCTTATACCGTCTAAGGTTCGTGAAGAGGCTGAGGAAGAGCATCTGGTTAAGATAGAGGCAGAAAAGATTGAAGAAGAGATAGAGGAACTTGAGGAAAAACTGGAAGATATTAAGGAGATGGAGATATCACCTCAGGAAGCTGAAGAAATAAATAAAATGGTTGAGGCTCTTGAAACTTCCAGACAGGAAATGAAGAAGGTAAAGGATAAGGAAGCTCTCAATAAAGCTAAGAGTAAGCTGGGCTATAAGATGGGCGACATGCAGAAAGAGATGGAGGAGATGTCCTCAAATGCTCCACAGCAGGCAGCTATTACTATTCAGCAGGCATCTGAAATGATGGAAAAATATGCTGCATCCGAGAAGCAGAAAGCTCAGAATAACCCGGAAGGTCAGCAAGGTCAACAGGGTCAGCAAGGCCAGGAAGGTCAGCAGGGCCAGGAAGGTCAGGAAGGTCAGCAAGGCCAGGAAGGTCAGCAGGGCCAGCAAGGCCAGCAGGGTCAGCAGGGCCAGCAAGGCCAGGAAGGCCAGCAGGGTCAGCAGGGCCAGCAAGGCCAGCAGGGTCAGCAAGGCCAGCAAGGCCAGCAGGGCCAGCAAGGTCAACAAGGTGGTGAAGGTCAGCAAGGTGGTGAAGGTCAGCAAGGTGGCGAAGGCCAGCAAGGTGGTGAAGGTCAGCAAGGCGGCGAAGGCCAGCAGGGTCAGCAAGGCGGCGAGGGCCAGCAGGGTCAGCAGGGCGGCGAAGACCAGCAGGGCGGCGGACAGAGCAATACCGGCAGCGGAAATGGCCCGAACGGATACAGTGATGATTATATTGTTATAGATAAAAATCTTCAGGGAAAATACGGAGATAACAGTACATCCGAATTTTCCAAGGAACAGAACGGACTTACCTGGGAAGGCGAGAAGGTACCTTACAGTTCGGTTATAGGACAATACCAGGAAACAGCTTATGAGGGAATCGAACAGGGCAAGTATCCGGATACAATGAATGAAGTTATAAAAAATTATTTTGGAGGTCTAGGGGAATGATTAGTTATGAACAGGGAGTATCTCTTATATCAAGGGTGAGACAGGAAATATCGAAAGAGATAATCGGTCAGGGAAATGTTGTCGACAGCGTTATCATTGCCCTTCTGACAGGTGGAAATGTGCTGCTTGAAGGTATGCCGGGTCTTGGAAAAACCAGACTGGTTCAGACCATAAGCAAGGTTATGAGCATGTCTTTCAAGAGAATTCAGTTTACTCCGGATCTTATGCCTGCGGATATCACAGGTACAAATATAATGGTAAAGGATGAGGCGGGAAGTTCTTTCAAGTTTGAGCCGGGACCTATCTTTGCGAATATCATTCTTGCCGATGAGATTAACCGTGCAACTCCTAAGACTCAGTCTGCCCTGCTTGAAGCAATGCAGGAGCATACGGTAACGGTAGGTGATACATCTTATCTGCTCCCGAAGCCGTTCTTTGTACTTGCTACACAGAACCCTATAGAGCAGGAGGGAACCTATCCGCTTCCTGAGGCACAGCTTGATCGTTTCAGTATGAAGGTTCTTGTCGAATTCCCTACAAGAGACGAGTTAAAGGGAATTGTCGGACTTACAGAGAGCTTTAATCAGGCACCTGTTGAGCCGGTTCTTGATGGTAACATGCTGCTTGAACTTCAGCAGATAGTTCAGAGTGTTCCTATAGCCGATGCAGTTATGGAAAGAATAATCGATATAGTAATGGCGACTCATCAGGAGAATAAATATATCCGTGAGGGAGTCAGCCCACGTGCGGCTCAGAATCTTATCAGATGTTCAAGAGCGAGAGCATTTATGAACGGACGAATGAATGTTGCTTTTGAGGATGTTGATTCAGTGATGTACAGTGTCCTCAGACACAGAATAATAACCAGCTTTGATGCGATAGCAGACGGAGTATCTGAAGATAGGATTATTAAAGAGTTATTGGGATAAATATGAGAACTGTAAATATTGACGGTCTGGCAGGGCTTACCAGACTGAGATTTACAATTAAAAATAAAGTGGTTTCACAGTATGAAGGCGGTAGAAGGTCGAACATCAAGGGAAGATCCACAGAGTTTTCGGGCTACAGAGAGTATATACCCGGAGATGATATGAGGTATGTTGACTGGAATGCTTACGGGCGACTGGATAAGCTCTATATCAAGGAATATATGGAGGAACGTGAAGGCGTGATCAACATTTTCCTTGATACCAGCAGATCAATGGATTACGGATCACAGCCTAAGGATGAGATGATGGCAGGGCTTGCTCAGGCTATATGCTTTGTTGCCGATAAACAGAAGGACAGTGTTACTGTGACGGATCTTGCAGAGCCGACAAAAACTCTGAAGCTTCCGAAGGGAAGGCTCGGAATGATGAGGCTCAAGGCATTTCTTGCAAATTCAGAGATAAGGGGCAGGATCAACCTTGCGGATGCAATAAAGAAAGCAGCGATAGGAAAGCACGGACTAACCTTTATCATTTCGGATTTTTATGATGAAGCATTTCTCTCCGAGGAAGTTGAAATCTGTAAGTATATGAGATATCTGAAGCATGATACGGTGCTTCTTCAGGTTCTTTCGCATGAGGAGCTGGAAATAGAAGAAACAGGTGCAGCAAGAATGCATGACAGTGAGAAGATTGATGATATGGTTACTGCAACATTCGACAGAGAAACCGTCGAAGGATATCTTGAGGCATTGAAGAATTTTAAGAAGGAATTGTCCGGAAAGGCAGAGAAGGCCGGAGCCGGTTATTATCTATGCAGGACCGACAGAGGTCTTGGAAAAGTATTACTTGAAGATATGAGAGGACTCTATGACATTTAGTTCTATGTGGCCGCTGCTGGGTCTGGCGGTCATTCCCTTAATAATCATAATATATATGCTTCGACCGAAGGGAAAGAAAGTGATTGTTCCTTCACTTATGCTCTGGAGAAATGCTGAAGTTAATTCCAGCAGTCTCAGCTTTGTTAAGAAGCTTCTGAAGAATATCCTGATGATTATCGAGATCATCATTGCGATTCTTCTTATTCTCAGTCTTATGTCTCCGTATATCAGGACCGGATTCGGAAAGAATAAGGTGAAGACGCTTATCGTGCTTGATACATCGGGAAGCATGAAGCATGAGATGTCAGATGACGGAAGCAATAAGAAGACGAGATTTGATACCGCAAAGGCTGAGATTACAGACTATGCGGCTTCTTCTGATGGGGTTCTGTCCATAATGACATGCAGTGATACTACGACCCTTGTTGTTACGAACTCGACAGATAAGCTCCAGAATAAGAGAGCTATTTCAAATATAAAATGTACTGATACAGAGGGCTCTATCAATTCTGCGAGAGCCGCGATAGAATCCCTTGAAGCTGAAAAGATAATAATATATACCGATGCAGCAGGTTCTTCGGATATTGCCGAATTGACAAAGGAACTCGGGGCAGAAGTCAGGATAATCGGAAATCCCGTAAATAATGCGTCTCTTGTATCCGTTACCGCTGCAGTAGCCGATGCGGGAACATATGATATAGCTGCGGATATACAGTTCTTCGGAGATGAAGAAACTACTGCGGATATATCTTTTTACGATGCTAAGGATAATCTGTTAACAGTACGTTCAGTGACACTTATGCCGGAATCCGGAAAAACAGTAATTGTAAGAGGAGTGAAGGCAGAAGGAGGATATATTAGGGCCGAACTGACCGGTATTGGAAGTGACAGTATAGTTGATGATAATGTATCATATGCAGTTCTCAATATGAAGACAAGTCTTCCGGCATATCTTGTCGGCAGGGGTAATACATATATAGAGAAAGCTTATAAGGCAGCTACCGGACAGGATATCATAAAGGTCGGAGATATCGGTGAGCTTAAAGAAGCCGAAAAAGGAATCGTTATATGTGATGGCGGTAATTATTCTGCAGAAGAAATGCAGGATATGAATTATATTATCTTTAATAATACAGCAGATGCCGTGGGTACTGTCGAAGGCGGATATGTAAGGGCTTCATCATGTGTACTTACAGGCGGACTTTCCGAATTCTCTTTCGGTGCGGCCGAAATCAGTTATTATACACTTCCATCATGGGCTACAGAGTTTATGTCTATAGATGGAAAGACAGTTGGATACTATGGTATTAACAATAACAGAAAAGTAATAGTTCTCGGATTTGATATAAGAAATACGGAACTTCCTCTTATGGCAGAATTTCCTGTATTTATGGCTAATGCAGTTGACTTTCTGGCAGATCAGAGTCTTGTCGGAAATCCGTATATAATTGCGGGAGAAGAAATCTCCGTAAGTCCTACGATCGGTGACGATGCGAAGATAACCTATCTACCGGAAGGGGCAGATACTTTGCTTTCTCGTAAATCGGAAGCTCAGTATGCGGGTATAATCGAGTGCAGTTCTGAGGGAAGAACTGATTATATTTCGGTCAGATTTCCGCAGTCGGAGAGTGACGGAAGAGCGGCAGCGAATAATGTTGAAGGCGTTGTCGAGAAGAGCAGCGTGAGCATGAGCAGTTTACGCCGTGTGCTTCTTTTTATTGCACTTATACTTCTTATTCTGGATTGGTTCTTATATATAAGACAGAACAGAAGGTTCACTGTTACAGCGGCCGTGATCCGCGGAGTACTGGCATTACTTATTCTTTTGGCACTTATCGGTGTAAGACTTCCCGGAAGAAGAAAGATGACAGCGACAATTTTTGTTGTAGATATGTCTGACAGCTCGTCCGAAAATATAGGCGAGATGGAAAAATATATAACCGAAAAGCTGAAGTCTCTTCCTTCAAATAATGAATATGCAATACTCACATTCGGAAGGAACAGCCTTTCGGATCAGTTCCTGACCGATAATGTTTCCTTCATGAGCTTCGGAACGGAGCCTGACGGAACAGCAACGGATATAGAGTCGGCAGTAAGAAATGCTGCTGCAATGATCCCGGATTCTTATTCGGGTAGAATTGTAATACTTACTGATGGCCAGGAAACACTGGGTGATATAGGAAAGACAGGCGAACTGCTTGATACTGCCGGAATTGAGCTGGACAGTGTTATATTTGAATCCGAAGAGAAGAATGATGTATATGTATCATCCGCGGAAATGCCCGATAAGCTTTATCCCGGAGATAAGTACAGCCTGGTCGTAAACATTTATTCGAATTATGAGACGGATGCTGTAGTAAGAGTAAGACAGGGCGGCGAAGAGAAGATGGCTAATTCCGTTCATCTTAAGCCCGGAAACAACACCTATCTCTTTACTCTTGTTGCCGGTGATAATCCGATAGAAGAAAATGATATCATAGTAGAGGCGGAGGGCGATCAGATCAGCGAGAATGATGTATTCAGTCAGGCATCTTCTGTTGTGATGGCACCTAAAGTGCTGCTTGTTTCGGGACTTACGCAGGACAGTTCCGGACTTGAAGATATAATGCATACCATAAATCAGGATGTGACTTCGGTTTCCGCAATCAATGCACCGGATACTCTTGAGGAAATGCTCATATATAAGACGATTATTCTTGATAATTGTTATAGACCTGATCTGCCGGAAGGCTTCCTGAACAATCTTTCGGATTACGTGAAGGAATACGGTGGAGGACTGATCGTAACCGGAGGAGATGCTAGTTTTGGACCGGGAGGATACAGAGAAACATCACTTGAAGAAGTTCTGCCGGTAAGTATGACACCTAAAGGACTTAATGAAGCTCCGTCGATGGCTATGGTAATGGTAATAGATCATTCGGGCTCCATGTCATCTGAGGTTGCCGTAAATGCTCTTACCGGTCAGGCTGACGGAAGATCCAAGCTTGCGATAGCACTTGCTGCGACAGTCGAAGCGATAAATAACCTGACTCCGGGTGATTATGTCGGAGTAGTTACATTTGATGATTCATATGAATGGACTCAGCCTATTGGAAAGGTTGAGGAAGTTAAGGATTCGGCTATTAAGGCGGTCATGGCAACTCCTGCAGGAGGCGGAACGGTAATATCCCCACCGCTTAATGATGCAGTGGATAAGCTGATCGGTACGGATGTCGGAATTAAGCATATCCTGCTGCTTACGGACGGTGAAGGAGAAACTCGGGATTTTTCTGACGTAATAAAAAAATGTAAAGATAATAATATAACTCTATCAACTGTTGCAGTAGGAAATGATTCCGATCAGTCACTTCTTGAAATGCTTGCGAGAGAGTGCGGGGGAAGATATTATTTCTCGGCATCTGCATCCGAGGTTCCGAGAATATTTGCCGAAGAGGTTTATATGTCCGGTACGGCATACTTTAAGAAGGGTGAGTTCGGCCTGGCAATGAGACAGACCAATGAACTTGTAAAAGGACTGTATCCGGAAGGAACTCCGATAATTACGCAGTATGTAGCATGCTCGGCAAAACAGAATGCTACGGAAGTTATGATCAGTGAAGAGGAAGATCCGATTCTTTGCTGCTGGCAGTACGGACTCGGAAAGACTGTTGCCTGGACGACTACGGCATCGGGAACCTGGAATGAAGGGTTTGCCGGAATGACGGATTATGCCCAGATGTGGAGAAGGATACTCGATTATTCCTGTAACCAGATAAGCAGCTCGGGTGATGATATCCGCGTTGAGAAGTCGGGTGAAAGGCTGATTATCAATTATACAGCCGGTGACTTTGGAGAGAACACAGAGATTGAAGGCGTTATCACTTCACCTTCCGGTGAAACCGAGAAAATCAATTTTACAGCTGACAGTCCGGGACATTATTCGGCGGATGCTATTCCGTCGGAGATGGGAATCTATAACATAAATGTACGACGTAAGAACGGAGAAGACATTGTAGCTGCACAAAATGCAATAGCAACGGTACATTTCTCAGATGAATACAGACATCTTTCAAATGAAAGATATATCAGATATATCAGTGAAAACGGAAAGATACTTACAGTTAAGGATAAGCTGTTTGAAAAGATCCGAGTTAAGAAGAACGGAAGAAGAGACATTACAACGCTTCTTATCCTTATCTCACTTTTTATGCTTCTTGCGGATATAATCATCAGAAGATTTAATTTTTCAATCCCGAAGCATTTATTCCGTAAGGGCAAAAAGGAAATGGCATATGAAGGTGTTAAAGCGGGAGATAGTGAGACTTCAGGCGGAGCGTTGAACCGGCGTACTCAGAAAGAGAAGAATTCTGCAGGAACACCCGTTTCGGGAGGACAAAATGCCGGAGGATTTTCCGAAATGGAATCTATGGGAGGCATGGCCGGAGGATATGTGGGAGCGAGACCTGCGGGAGGTATGTCAGCCGGAGGATTTACGGGAGCGAGACCTGCGGGAGGTATGTCAGCCGGAGGATTTACCGGAAGTGACCCTGTGGCCGGTCAGCAGACAGCTGCGCCGGTTATGAATGATACGAAGGCTATGAAAAAAGCACAGAAGAAGGCAGCAAAGAAAGATAAAAAGGCAAAACAGCAGCCTCAGGATAGTGTACTTGATACATCGCTGCTATTACAGAAAAAACAGGATAGAAATGATTTTAAGAGGTGATGTCGATGTCAACAAAAGATTCAGTTCTTGAGATGCTTGAAAAGAATAGGGGACATTTTGTGTCGAGCAAAGATATGATATCGGAAAATGGCGTTTCGAGAAATGCAATCTGGAAGGCCGTTAATGAGCTGAAGAAAGCAGGTTATGATATTGATGCAGTAACCAATAAGGGGTACCGACTCAGTGCTGATTCCGATGTAATATCGATTCCGTCAATTTCCTCATATATGAATGATAAGGAGATTGCAGATAAGATTATTATCTATGATGAAGTGACTTCAACTAATCAGGCAGCTAAACTCAGTCTTATCATGGAAGATTATGATAAGAGTATAATTATTGCCAGACGTCAGACTGCGGGAGTCGGACACAGCAGTTCGCATTATGATTCTCCGGAGGGTGGAATATATATTAGTATAGTGATAAAACCCGAGCAGTTATATCATGGTAAAAAGCTGAAGGCTGAATCAATAGGAAAAGCTGTAGCACACACGATAGAAAAACTGACATATAAGAAGACAGAACTAGATAGGTCAACTAACAGGATATATATAAATAAGAAAAAGGTCTGCGGTATCCTTACTGAATATATGGCAGACCTTGAAACAGGAAATATATCCTGTTATATAATCGGAATCGGTATAAAAATGAAGGGCATCAGAAAGAATCTGATGATCGCAAAGGTTATTGAAGAAATATACAGATTGTAGTTTATTTAACACGCCGTCAGATTAATTAAGCCGTCCGATATTCTTCAATAAAGCAGTATCGTTTTTAATAGTGGAGCCTGTTGTGGTAAGCATATTTCCTGTGATTGCCGCACTGGCTCCGCTTTTATATGCAGCTTCTCCATTGCCTGAAATAAGGCGCCTTCCGGCAGCAAGACGGATGTCTGCTTCAGGATTGATGAATTTGAATATCGATACGGTTCTGAGAATTTCTTCCTCAGACAAAATCGGTAGATTTTCGAGAGGTGTATTGCGGATCGGTATAAGCACATTTATCGGTATGGATCTGATGCCGAGTTCTGATAGAGTGAGAGCCATATCTATACGGTCATCCATAGTTTCGCCCATACCGATTATTCCGCCGGAACATACAACTAGTCCGGCACTCTGAGCCCGTCTTATATTTTCCAGTTTATCTTCGAAAAGATGAGTTGTGCATATATCAGGAAAGAATCGTCTTGAAGTTTCTATGTTGTTATGATAACGACGAACTCCTGCAGCATAAAGTCTCTGAAATTGTTCTGTAGTAAGAAATCCGAGTGAAGCACATAGAGAGATTGGCAGAGCTTTGCTAAGACGCGTATAAATATCTATAAGCTTTTCAAATTCCTCATCTGTCGGTCCCCAGCCGGAGTTTACGATTGCAAAACGGTTCACGCCCTCAGCCATATCAGATGAAGCCTTCTCGTAGATTGTGTCATAGTCCAGCAGATCATATACGTCGCAGCCTGTATGATTGAAGGCTGACTGGGCACAGTATTTACAGTCCTCGGTACATCTGCCGCTTTTTCCGGAGATTATGGAACAGAGATCGACCGTATCACCCGAAAAATGTTTTCTTAATCTGTCAGCTTCTGCTGACAGGGATTCTAAAGAAACATTTTTTAGAAATTCAAGGTGATCTTTCGATGTGAGACGACGTCCTTCGATTATTTCATTTGTTAATTTATTCAGATCCATATTATAAGTCTCCTGTATTATTCTTCGCTGATCCTTCCGCGGATTGAAAGAAGCGAAATGACAAGTGATACACCCATACCCATAAGAGGCAGGTAAGATGCGGTATTTCCTAAGTATTCCGCAACAGCGGGGATCTTGATCAGATAAGTAGATGTTATTCCGAACAGCCCGCCGAGTATAACTCCCGAAAGCCAGATGACTTTATGCAGGTTTCTTTTGTTGTGGCAGAAGATTGCTACGGTAAGCGGGAATATTACTCCCGGTGTATATATCGAATAAGCGCCGGTGAGAAGACTCATAATGTTGCTCTTTCCGCCGAATGCGAGCAGTGCTGCCAGTATACCTATGATCAGTGTGGTTATACGTACATAGCTTACATTTTCTTTCTTAAGAATATCCTTTGTAAAAATACTTGATGAATTGATCAGACATGTATCTGTGGAAGACAGGATGGCTGACAGAAGTCCGAGGATAAGCAGGATTCCGAGAGGTTTCGGTACAACATTTCTGATATAGAAAAGAGCACTGCCGGATATCTCGTCGGCTGAAGCATTTGTTCTTATCCACATGCCGATCATTGTAATTACGAAAGAAAAAAGAATAAGGAATATTCCACCGAGAAGTGCGGAAATTCGGGCAGTACGTTTATCCTTTGAAATGAAATTACGGGACAATATATCAGGTCCGAGAAAATATACGCCGCCTATTACAAAAAGCTGAGTGAAGAGATTTACGGGAGTGTAATCCTTGTTGAGGAACTCTATATTTCCGATTATCTCACTGTTTGATCCTCCATGCATGGCATACAGGAAGATCATGCATATTATCATGCTCAGAATTATTACGATCGATTGAATCTTATCTGTACGTATTACCGAACGCTGACCGCCGACAAGTGTATATAAAAGAATGATCACTGTAACTGTGATGCTTATAGCAGTGCTGTCTTTACCTGTTGCGAGTGTTATCAGGTTTTTCATGGCAACGAGCTGACCGGCTATTACGCCTACCCATGAAATAACTATAATAAGTGCGAGAAGCATTTCAGCAGCGGGACCTACGGTTTTTCGTGCAAGGTCCGGAAGTGTATCGGCACCTATACCGCGAACTTTTTCGGAAAGAAGAAATGACTGAAGCAGCAGTCCGACTGCTCCGAACATGAGCCACCAGATTCCGGGAAAACCGATTGAATATACAGTGTCTGTGATGCCGATAGTTGTTGATGCACCGATAACGGTTGCAAAAAGTGTCATGGTAACTGCGAGAATACCCTGCGATTTTCCGGCAACTACATAGTCTGAAAAACTTTTGACATTTTTTAGATCAAGAAATCCGAGGATCAAAAAAAGTAACAGGTATATGATGAGAGCTGTGAGAAAAATGCTGTCCATATATATAAGTCCTTTCAGAATCATTTAAATGTAATTTGGTGTGTATCTGATCAAAACCTTACGTAGGATAACATGATGTTTTTTGAATGTCAACATTGTTTGTTTTTCGGGGTGACAATTATCGTTTGTTTGTCAGGGAAGCAAATGCATGGATGAAATGCAGTTTCTTAACCGCGGGGGTGGAGTTTTATCCGTCGGAATGATATAATAACAGCTTACAGATGTTATAAATTCATGATTCATGATAAACGGAAAGTGAAATATATGAAAAGTTTATTTATTGCGGAGAAACCTTCGGTTGCCCAGCAGTTTGCTGATGTCCTTGGTGTCAAGGGCAACAAGGGTGCAGGGTATATCGAGCAGGGTGACAACATAATAACCTGGTGCGTGGGACATCTTATAACCATGAGTTATCCGGAAGCATATGATCCGAATATGAAGAAGTGGGCACTTGCAACAATCCCGTTCATTCCGGAAAAATATAAATATGAGGTTATAGGTGCTGTTTCAAAGCAGTTTAATATAGTTAAGAAGCTTCTTACAAGAGACGATGTGGGAACTATATATGTCTGCACCGACTCGGGACGTGAAGGAGAATATATATACAGACTGGTTGATGAAATGGCAAAGGTTCCGAAGACTAAGGATAAGAGAAGAGTCTGGATCGATTCCCAGACCGAGGAAGAAATCCTCAGAGGCATCAAGGAAGCAAAGCCGCTCTCGGAATATGATAATCTGAGTGATGCGGCATATCTTCGTGCAAAAGAAGACTACCTTATGGGTATAAACTTTTCCAGAGCATTAACACTTAAATATTCGTACGGAATCAAACAGTATCTGAATACAGATAAATGTGTGATCGCAGTAGGCCGTGTTATGACCTGCGTACTCGGAATGATAGTTAAGAGAGAGCGTGAGATAAGGGAATTCGTTCCGACACCTTTCTACAGAGTTCTGGCCGATATATGCAAGAAATCTGATGACAGTTCTGATGAGAGTCTTCAGAAGATATTTGAAGCTGAGTGGCATGTTTCCAAAGGAAGCAGATATGAGAACAGTCCGCTTCTTTATAAGGAGAATGGATTCAATAAGAGAGAGGATGCGGAAGAGCTGATAAAGTATCTTTCCGATCCGAAGCCGATTGAGATGAAGGTTAAGTCGGTTACAAAGAAAACGGAAAAAAAGAATCCGCCAACGCTTTATAACCTTGCCGAGCTGCAGAATGACTGTTCAAGATTATTCAAGATAAGTCCGTCCGAAACACTTGCGGTCGTACAGGAATTGTATGAGAAAAAACTGGTTACTTATCCGAGAACCGATGCGAGAGTTCTTTCTACAGCGGTTGCAAAGGAGATAGATAAAAACCTTAAAGGTCTTATGAACTATAATAAGGAAAACCTGAATGCATATGCTGCAAATGTTGTAAATCAGGGGGCTTATAAGGGACTCGCAAAATCAAAATATGTTAATGATAAACTGATCACAGACCATTACGCCATTATCCCTACAGGTCAGGGACTCGGTGCGCTCGGAAGTCTGGATTCTCTGAAGAACAGTGTATATGAACTGATTGTCAGAAGATTTCTTTCGATTTTTTATCCTGCAGCCGAATATCAGAAGGTGGCTCTGGTTCTTGAAAGAAACGGAGAAGAGTTTACTGCTTCCACAAAGCAGCTTGTAAAGCCCGGATATCTTATGATAGCTGATAAGAATTTCGGGAAGAAGGCCGCTTCCGATACAGGAAATGATTCCGTAAAGAAGGATGATTCCGACGGACAGGACGGAAAGGATGATCCGTCGGGGGAAAATGAAAATACTGTAATGAGTCAGGATGTTATAGATTATATTTCCGCACTCAAAAAGGGTGCAGTTCTTATGTGCGGCGGCTTTGATATTAAGGAAGGAAAAACTACGGCACCGAAGAGATATTCTTCCGGTTCGCTTATTCTTGCAATGGAGAATGCCGGACAGTTGATCGAGGATGAAGAGCTGCGTGAGCAGATTAAGGGAAGCGGTATCGGAACATCTGCAACGCGTGATGCGATTATTACGAAGCTTGTAAATAATAAATATATAGCACTCAATAAGAAAACGCAGATTCTTACACCTACATTTCTCGGAGAGATTATTTATGATGTGGTATTGAGATCTGTAAGCGGACTTCTCAGGGCTGACCTTACGGCAAGCTGGGAGAAAGGTCTTACGGGTGTTGCCGAAGGTACTATATCCGAGAAAGAATATATGGATAAGATGACGGACTATGTAACGAGAAATACGAATTTCGTTAAGGGACTGAATAATCAGTATCAGATGAATGCGGTTTTTGATCAGACAAAACCATTCTATAAAACAGGACAGAAAAAACAGGTTAAGGAATAGAACAATAAAGTAATGAACAAAAGAAGTATAATATTCGGCATTCTTTCGATTGTTGTGATGATTGCGATTTTCATGTTCTCCGCAAAGGACGGGAATGAGTCTACAGACCAGAGCCTTAAAGTCGGAATGACAATAGGACGGATTACTGTTAAAAACTTTGAGGAGCTTCCAAAGGAAAAACAGATATCCTTTGCAAAGAAGATTAACTATGCAGTGCGTAAATCGGCGCATTTTACAGAATATATGATGCTTGGTTTTATGCTTGCAGGATTCTTCACGGGCATTAAAAAGCTGAAGCGTAGAATTCAGCTTCCTTCAGCCTGGATAGCCGGTACGCTATATGCATTCACGGATGAACTGCATCAGATGTTTGTTCCGGGCAGAGCCTGTCGGCTGTTTGATGTAATGATCGACAGCTCGGGCGTCCTTACGGGTGTTCTGGTTATGACTGTGATCTTATTCATTTCGGAGCTGAGAAGGAAAACAGTAAAGAAAAATAGTAAAGAAAAAACAATATAGAAAAACGATAAAATACACAGTGAAGAAAAATAGAATAGAAACGGTGTAGAAAAACAGGATATAGAATTGCACTTGCAGAATATGTATTAAAGGAGACAGTAAGTGAGATTTGTAGTTCAGAGAGTAACCTCAGCGAAGGTTGAGGTTGAGGGAAAGACAACAGGAGAGATCAGACTTGGATTCTTCGTTCTGATCGGAGTTGAGGAAGCTGATGATAAGGATATCGCGGATAAGCTTATCAGTAAGCTTATCGGACTCAGAATATTCAGTGACGAAAATGATAAGACGAATCTTTCCATAAAGGATGTAAATGGCGATCTGCTTCTTGTATCACAGTTTACGCTTTATGCCGATTGTAAGAAAGGAAACAGGCCAAGCTTTACGAGAGCCGGCAATCCTCAGCATGCGGAAGAACTGTATGATTATATAGTTGAAAAGTGCAGAGCGGAGCTTGGAGAAAACAGGGTAGGAACAGGAATGTTCGGTGAACATATGACCTGCAGTCTGGTGAACCAGGGACCATTTACGATCATCCTGGACAGTGCGGAGATCATGGCCAGATAATGCTCAGGAAGCGGACAATCCGTGTGGGGCATTTGTAATTTTGAAAACTGAATTGATATATGAATTGTGAATTGAAATGGAGTTGTTATGTATAAAAATGTAGTATTTGATGTGGGAAATGTACTCGTGCATTTCAGATATAAAGAATATATGAGAGACCTCGGCTTCAGCGAGGATGTAGTGGAGCTTTTTTCCGACAAGGTGGTAAATTCCGCACATTGGAGCAGACTTGATGAAGGAGTTGCAGATGAAGATGAGGCAGAAGAATTCTTTAGAGGAGAGGTTCCGGGGTATGAGAAGGAGCTTGCCGAATTCTGGAAGCATCTTGAAGATATAGCAAGAGAATATGATTATTCGGAAAAGCTGATGATTGATCTGAAAGCCAAGGGATATAAAGTATATCTTCTTTCAAATTATCCGGATAAGCTTTCCGATATGCATTGGTCGAAATTTAAGTTTCTGAAGCAGATGGACGGATATATCATTTCTTCCAAGGTTAAACTGATAAAGCCGAATCCGGAAATCTATAAACTGCTTGAATCCAAATTCGGAATCAAGCTTTCCGAGTCGATATTTGTTGATGACAGGCAGATAAATGTAGATGCTGCTGAGAAGCTCGGAATGAAAGGAATTCTCTTCACAGGTATCGATGATCTGACTAAAAAACTAATTTTTTGTTAACTATATGTAAATATTCTGTAAATTGAACCAAAAATCTTGTATATAATTGTACAAATTTACAAATAAGTGTGTTACAATATGATTTAGTGTTATTTAGTTGCACGAGGAGAAGTCAAATGATACTTATAGACACACAAAAAGAAGAGTTTAACAAACTGAAGCATGTACGAATTTTCAGTAAGGTTGAGAATGAGAACCGCTTCAATGGCGATCTTCTTGTAATAGGACTCGGCGGCGTCGGCGGAAAAGTGGTAACGGCACTTAAACGTATGATGATGGGAAATATCAGCCGCGAGGACAATATCAGTTTTCTTCTGATGGATTCAGATATTCCAGCAATGGAAGCGACAATTAAGGATAGTAAAGAAGGTTATGGTCTTAATGCGCTTGAAGTGCTCAGTATTTACAGACCAAATCTCGGAGATATCCTTACAAGAGGTTTCAACAGCATGCCTGTTCAGGAGTCCCTGGCTAAGTGGATGAGTCCTGATTTTCCGAGGATTTCAATCGGAACTACAGGTGCTGAAGGAAACAGACAGATAGGAAGACTCATGTTTTCAAACGCTTACGAAGACATGAGGATTTTGCTTTTTGAAAAGCTTGAAGAGCTTTACAGTAAATCAAAGGGCGGTAAGCTGGATGTAATCATCGTTTCGAGTACAGCCGGCGGAACCGGAAGCGGTATTATCGCTGATGTAACATATAATATCAAAGCATACGGAAAGTCCAGAAGATGGACTGATTTTCGTGTCGGCGGATGTCTTATTACGCCGGATGCGCTTTTTGCAAACAAGTCTATTTATGAAAATGAAGATAAGAGAACATTGCTTCTCGCAAATTCACATGCAACACTTGAAGAACTGAGTCAGTTTATGCAGATTGCATATACAGGTGAGAGCTATAATTTCGAAAGCACAACTCACAGACTTACAATGAAAGAGAATATCTTCGATGCATGCATGCTTGTTTCCGGAAAGAAGGATGAACAGGGATACATCCCGGAGCATGTCATTTTCAATGATGTTGCGTATTTCCTTCAGAAGCTAGCAATCAACAAATATATAGATGATTCCGATAAGAACGGAAATCGTATGCTTATCAGAGATTCGTTCTTTGAAACAAGCAGCGTCGGTCTGTTCAAGGTTGTTAACGAATCTGATTATAAGATTCCTATCCGTGAGATTGAGAATATCTGCGAACAGGATGTATACAGCCGTGCCGAGAAGAAGCTTAATGAAATGCCGGAGCAGGATGAGAACATCAAGAAGGATGTGGATGATACCTTCGGAGAGCTTAAAACATTTTTTGCGGGTGAACCGGGCGATGAGATAAATCTCAGCGTTAACGGACTTATAAAGGTCGGACAGTATTCCAAGCAGCCTTATAAGCTTATCAAGAAGGGAACGGATGATTTCAGTACCATTCTTCAGAAACAACTTGAGACCATTAAGACAGATATACCTGTAATTGTTAAGTCCATAAGAATCAAGCTTACGTCAACGCTTGACGGACATATAGATAAATATCTGAGACAGTTTGGTCCTTTTGTCACAATGAAGATGATAGGAGCCAGAAACATAGGTGGATGCGAAGAGGACGGAGGAATGATCCAGGAGGTAAAATCTCTTGAAACGGCCCTCAGTAATTACAGTCCTTTCAGCGAGTTTGAAAGAATAAGAGAATCTATTCTCGCAATTGTAAAGAAGAGATTCTTTACCTTCCCAAGTGCCAAGAGGGAAACCGAAAACGGTTATTATGAGGCCAGCATCAAGGATGCTCTTGCGAAGGAAAGAAATATGCTGATGGAGGAAATGAACCGTCAGGATGTTCTGGGTGATATAGTCCGTCAGTTAAGACACAGAGCTGAACAGATGGAAGATATCTATTCGCAGTTCGGAGTTGACCTTAATTCTGCAATCAACGGCCTTGCAAGTGACGGTAAGAGAATCGTCGGATTTATGATGAAGCAGGCAAAGCGTACTGAGTTCCTTCCGAAGGATTACATTACTGACGAGAAGGTGGATCAGATGAAGTCGGGACTTATCAACTTCATGGTAAACCATGAGAGTGATCTTGATAATGACAGACTGGTTCCGGTAAGTCAGGAGATGGAAAGAATATATAAGAACTTCCTCAACGGAATCGGAGTATATGCTCCGGAGAAGCTTATATATAATGCATTTGCGGATGAGCAGCCAACTATGTCGGAATGCAATTTCGTATTTGTGGGTAAGGATAACGATCTTCGCCGTGCAACCATGAAGAAGGCTGCAAAGGCATTTGTAGACGGGGCATTTGAGAAGACAAAGAAGAAGAAGCTCTGCGAGCTTGTTCCGGGATTTGAGAATCAGGTTCTTAACAAGAAGTTTATTTCGCTTCCGGAATCAATGCCATTCTTCAGTCAGGCCGTTAAGGAAATCCTGATAGGAGCACCGTACAATGAAGATCCGGACTCTATCACAATGAACCCGGGTGAGCTTCAGATTTCAGTAGATAATTTCTTTATGGGAATACGTCCGTCAATGCTTGCTTGTGCCGAGGAAATGAAGGCGGCATATGATAAGGTGACAAGTGGAGGAAACTATTTCGGACTTCATGCGGATGAGTCCCCTAAACCGAAAGCATAATATGAATTATTTTATCTGCATCGGATATTTATATCCGATGCAGATTTTTTCTATATCGTCAAAAGTTTTGAGACGGAAATTATTAACAGCTGATTAAGTTTGAGATAGCTAACTAAAATAGTTGTTAATTGACGTTTTATAGGTTATAATATTATTCGCTGAGCTTTGGGAACGTTCAGCGGATTTTATGAGTAGTCTGATTTCAGACAGTTAACGAATTAATAATTAATTACACGGAGGTAATATATCATGTTAGTTTCTGCAACAGAAATGCTTAAGAAGGCAGTTGAAGGCCACTATGCAGTAGCTCAGTTCAACATCAACAACCTTGAGTGGACAAAGTCAGTTCTCCTCGAGTGCGAAGAGCTCAAGACACCGGTTATCCTCGGGGTTTCAGAGGGTGCAGGTAAGTATATGACAGGCTTCAAGACTGTAGCTGCTATGGTTAAGGCTATGGATGAGTCTCTCGGAATCACAGTTCCTGTAGCTCTTCACCTTGATCATGGTTCATATGAAGGTGCAAAGGCTTGTATCGAGGCAGGCTTCACATCTATCATGTTCGATGGTTCTTCACTTCCACTTGAAGAGAATATCGAGAAGACTAAAGAGCTTATCGCTATCTGCAGAGAGAAGGGCATTTCTCTTGAGGCAGAAGTTGGTGGAATCGGCGGTGAGGAAGACGGCGTTGTTTCTACAGGTGAGTGTGCTGATCCTGCTGAGTGTAAGCAGATCAACGATCTTGGTGTAGATATGCTTGCTTGCGGTATCGGTAACATCCACGGAAAGTATCCTGATAACTGGGCAGGTCTTCAGTTCCAGGTACTTGAGCAGATCAAGGCTGTTACAGGCAATACACCACTCGTTCTTCACGGTGGTTCAGGAATTCCTGATGAGCAGATCAAGAAGGCTATCGACATGGGCGTAGCTAAGGTTAACGTTAATACAGAGTGCCAGCTCGTATTCGCAGCTGCAACACGTAAGTATATCGAAGAAGGTAAGGATCAGCAGGGTAAGGGATATGATCCACGTAAGCTTCTTGCTCCTGGTGCTCAGGCAATCAGAGATGAAGTTAAGGACAGAGTTGCTGTATTCGGTTCAGCTAACAAGGCGTGAGAATATAATAAATTGGATTAAAGAAATCGGGCCGGGGAATGATATGTTCCCCGGTCTTTTTTCGTATATTTTTGTGGTATTATAGCCTATTTTATAGTAAAATAAAACGGATTATGGAAAAGTATATTCTGACAAATGACATAATTAAAAATCATACGGAAAGAATGTTGAATCTCAGGAAATTTTTTCCGTTTTTCAGCATACTTGAGTCAGGGATAAGTGCGCCCTCTGAGAGCGGCAGCACTTCGCTTGATATGGGCTACATCACCCTTGCGGTTTTGAGATTTCTGATAAACGAGAATAACTTCAATGAACGCGAGGTTACGAGTCAGGAGATCAGGAAATTCATTGCGGAACTGCTCACAAGAGATTTTGAACTGTCGCTTTCGAAAGGCGATATGGAGTCTCTGACCGAGAACATTTTCGACAAGCTTACAAACGGCGGGAGAGCCTTTGAGATAAGTTTCTTTGATCCTGCGGACAGAAAGACGAAAGTGATCAGAGTAAGGCTGATCGAGGCGAATGTACGTGAGGCTGAGGTTACCTATAGTATTACCGAAGAGGGAATAGAGTTTTATCTTTCAACGAAGGAGATGAAAGATGAAAGCAGGATCAGTACAGATCAGCTGCTTCTTGAAAAACTGATCAAGGCGGAAAACTATTCCGGCGGTATTGATGTTATAAGCCGCATTAATCTTGAAGTGTCTTCTCTTCATAAGAAGCGTGATGAAGCGGTAGCCCTGCTTCTTTCGGATGTCCATGCCGGTACCGTGGCTGTGGATGAGTTTATGGAGAGTACTTCGAAATGGTTTGAGGAGGAAAGAAAGTCCTTCACAAAGAGCCGTGAGCTGGTTGATAAGGCTGCGGCAAGAATGGACAGGAGTTCCGGGGGAAAAGCGGTAAGAGATATAACAAGACTCGAAACACTTCTTAAGCAGGCTATTGACAATCATAGCAGACTTATCAAGGCGTCGGCGGAGTTATCAAGGTTTGCGGATGAAATGGTAAGCCGTAAGAAGATGCAGATCCTCAGGAATACATTTGATTTTGAAGAGGCACTGAGTTCACTGGAGAGAGTAGATAAACCTGACAGACTTGCGGCACTTATAAGTCCGCTGCTTACGCCGAAATGTGAGAAGAGCTTCCAGATATCCATGATAGATTCTATCGTCCTGAAGAAGATAAATCAGGATGATATGGCAGAGAAGGTTGAGAAGGAAGCGGCTGATCTGAATTTCAGGTATGAAGATGAGATACTCTCCGAACAGACCGGTAAAAACTTTGCACTGCTCTTCAGGGAACTGCTGGAAAGACTTGAAAAGTGGGAAAAGCTCACGCTTCGTGAATATAATGCGATTCTTGAAATGAAGTTTACCGGAGACATTTATAAGAACAGAGATTACTTCGCGTATCTGGTACATTTATCAGAGAAAGACAGCTACAGTATAAGAAGCATGATCGATCAACAGGAAACATTCCTTGAGGAACTGGCTGTTAAGTATATGTCAGATGCGGATCTGGAAAGATTTTCGGATATTAGATTCCGGATAGTTTTCGGAGACGAAGAGGTGGAGATAGAGGATTCATCCGTTACGGATATAACATTTGAGAGGATGTAGAGATGGAGGACAGAAGTCTGAACAAAGCGCTGGATATATACAGTGCACTTATAACCGGGCAGAGCATATCTCTAAAGGATAAGGCAACGGCGGAACTCTATAATGAGTTCTATGCGGATTCTGAGGTTTATGACATAACTACGAAGATTCTTGCCAGGCAGGGACTTTCAATCTATGAATATAACGAATCGCTTTTTGTGACAGCGGGAAGCGGCAACAAGGTATTCGGTTATACGAACGATGAATTGAAGCGTATTCTCGGACTCAGGCTGAATGTAGAGCTTTATCTGGTGTTCTTTATAACTTATCATGCACTTCTGTATTTCTACAAATCTTCGGATACCTATCAGGTAAGGGAGTATGTGAGAGTTGACGATGTGATAAACAGCGTGAACGATGATCTCAGGAAAATCCTCGGAGATGCGGCAATAGCTGAAGACCATAATGAGAACAGCTTTAAGTCGATAGCTTCACTCTGGGAAGGACTTCCTCCGTTTCTGAATGAGGACAGGGATCGTAACAAGGCATCCCGTGGTTCAAGATACGGAATGACAAAGCTTACTTTCAACTTCCTTATTGCCGAGAAGCTTTTTGTAAATGTGGACGATCGCTTCTATCCGACGGACAGGATGCATGCACTGGCAGAGAATTATTTTGAGGAAAACAGGAGCCTGATCAGAGAATATCTCGAGCAGGAAAAGGACAATGCCTAATATAAACAGAATCAGAGTAAACAATGTTAAATATAATTTCGGTACGCAGAGTTATGATGATTTCATAATGAAAATGTACGGCAGAAACACCTTGTATGACCTTGCGAACGGAGGCGGCAAGTCTGTTCTTATGCTGCTTCTGATGCAGTGCGTGATTCCGAATTCCACGCTTGATGATAAGCAGCCGATAGAGAAGCTTTTCAGGGGAAATGATAATACCTGCATACATTCTCTTATCGAGTGGAAGCTGGATGACTGTGATATAACAGAAGGACTCCGTTATATGACAACCGGCTTTGCGGCAAAGAAGGCAGGAGGCGGAAAGGATGCTGATCAGGTAACTATCGAAGGCGTTCAGACCGAGGAAGTATCTGCAGATGATGAGAAGACTACTGCAGAGATAGAGTATTTCAATTACTGCATTTTCTACAGAGATTACAACAAGAATGATATTATAAATCTTCCGCTCATAAAGGGTGAGGAGAGAATAACATATAAGGGACTTAAGAATTATCTGCTCGACCTTGCCAGAACCGACAAGAATATAATTGTAAAGGTTTTTGACAGGAAGGGCGAGTATCAGAGGTTTATAGCGGATTACGGACTTTATGAAAGTCAGTGGGAACTGATAAGAGGTATCAACCGTACAGAAGGTCATGTAAGAACGTACTTTGAAACTAATTTCAGAACAACGAGAAAGGTTATCGAGGACCTTCTGATAGAAGAGATAATAGAGAAAGCCTATGCTGTAAAAACAGCAGCTGCATCCGGAAATGCGGGCAATACCGCAAGTCTGCTCATGACTATTCAGGAAGAGCTTAAGACTCTTGCCGAAAAGAAGAAGAGGATAGCTGATTACGATCATGAGAAGGAACTGGTTCAGCTTCTTGCGGACAGAATAGGAACATTTGAGGAGCTTTTCAGAGAGAAAGAAAAGACTGCCCGTGGCTTTGCTGCCATCTACAGAACAATAGAGACAGAGAAGAAAAATGCGGACGAAGAGCTTGCAAAGCTTGAGAAGGAGCTTGAAGAGCTTTCGAACGGTTCGGACAGGATAAATCATGAGATCCAGCAGCTGAAGATCGAGATCACCAAGAAGGAAAGAGACGAGGCAGAAAAGAGGGCAGCACTTCTCGGGGAAGAACTTGAGAAGATCGAAGCTCTTATATCCGACAGAAGGAAGGATCTTAACGAGAGAATAGCAGCAGGCGAATATATAGATCTTCTTGATGCAAGAGAGAAGCTTGCCGCACTTGAGAATGAAAGACGTGCTGCGGAAAACGCACAGGACGGAAAAGTTGATAAGGGCTGTATAGCATATAATATCAGACTCCGCATGGAGGAAAAGGCTGCCGAGATAACAGGCAAGGAGCAGAAAATATCGAATCATATACACAAGCTTTCGGAGGAAAGAGATTCGATAGAAAGACTTCGTGATGCGGCAGTTCAGAATCTTGCGGTTATAGAAAGTAAGCTTCAGGACAGAGATGAGAAGTTTGCCGAGTGCCGCAGAAAGACCGAAGAACTCGGGGAAGGTCTCTCGGAGAGAAAACTTCTTCCACCGAGAGAGCTGCTTGACGAAGCATCAAGGAAGAAAGTAAAGACTAAGGCGGATATTGAACGTCTTACTGTCGAAGAAAACAGAGTATCGGCTGAACTTCAGCAGCTTACACAGGAGAAAAATCAGCTCGAGCAGAAGGAAGCTATCCTGAAGGAGAATGAAGCCGGATTTAAGCTTAATATAGATAAGCAGCGTGAAGAAGCCGGAAGACTGAAGAGTCTTGCGGGCATTTACGGAATGAATGATGATTACAGTGGAGACAGCAAGTCTGTTGAGAAGCTTGCGGAACTGATCCAGTCTGCAATCAGAAAGGACTATATCAGAGTCCATGAAACAGGAAAAGCGGCAGAGCTTTCCGAAAAACGCCTGAAGGATATCGAGATGGGCGTTGTGCTTAAGCGTTCTGAAGATATTGAAAAGGTAAGAGAGTATATTATTACACGCCACAGTCATAGTGCGATAACGGGAATAGACTATCTTTCCGCTCTCGGAAGTGAGAAGCGTGCAGAGCTGCTTAAGGTAAATCCGTCGTTTCCGTATGGAATAGTCGTAGAGGACCTTGCAGCTGTGACAGACGATCCCGGTCTCAGAGAGATAGAAACTTCTACGGAAGTTATGCTCTATGATAAGGAGAACCTTGACAGTGCTCATAATATTATCGGTGAAAATGTATTTGCAGTCAGACGCGGAAGTGACTATTTTACCGACGAAGAAACCGTTAATCGATTAAAGAATCTTGAAACTGAAAATCTCAGGAATCTGAATGAAGAGAAAAGAGCAGTTCAGGATATGCTTGCTACAAAGCAGGCAGACCTCGCATTTACGGAAATATATATCGGAAAGGGATATGATACCCTTGAAGAAAGAATAAAGGAAAATGAAAAACAGCTGAGAGCTGTGGAGGATAGTCTTCTTGAAGCTGAAGAACGTGAAAGACGCCTTCTTTCCGAAAAAGAAGAGTTCGAAGGTAAGCTTAATTCATGTGAAGCAGAGCTGAAACTTACAGACGCAGATATAGTCATTCTTCGAGAGATGGCGGAAATAGCCGAGGAAGAAAGACATCTTACACGTGATACTGCAGAGCTTAAAGCTTCAAAGGATAGTACTGAGCAGGCACTTTCTTCAAATGAAATGAAGCTCAGGAAGATTTCATCCGAGATGGCAGATTTGGAAGCTATGAACAGTCAGCTTCGGGATGAACGCCGTGAGATGGATTTCAACTGGGACAAGAAGTATTCGGTTTATTATACGGATACGGTAAGACCAGACCTTAATATGTCACTTGCAGAGCTCGCATCATTATTTGACAGGCAGGCTGCTGACGGAGAGGGCGAAGTGTTCTCGAGAGAGAAAGAAAAGCTTCTCAGAGATACTCTTTCCGACAGCGTGAGAAGACTGGAAAAATCAATTGAAGATAAAGAAGTTGAATGGGCAAGGCTTGAAGAAAAAGCCAAGTCAGGACAACTCTTTAAAACTCCGGAGCAGGAACTCGGAAGTATCGAGGCTGATATAATGAAGCTCTCGGAGGATTATAAAGTCAAGGCTGAGCAGCATTCGGCTGTGAAAACGGACTTTGAAAGGATCATGGGAAAGCTCGAGTATGCAGAGAAGGCACTTCATGATAAGTATGGTGAAGATATAGAACTTCCTCAGAATCTGGATCATGATAAGGAACTTCTCAGAAGACAGCAGGAGCTTACGGAACTCGAATCGAAGATTTCGGAGGCTGATAAGAAGCTTAAGAGTTTCAGAAGAAGAGTAAATGACAGCGAAGAGCTTATGCGTTATGCGGGACGTATAACCGAGAAGGAAGCTATAGATACATCGGGAGCGGAAATACTCGGACAGGACAGGGATCTGAGAGTGATGTTTGATGATCTCCTGCTTGATTATGACAGAATTAATAAGAATATAGATCGTATCAAGAATGATACACTTAAGGTTAAAATGATGGTCGTCGATTCTCTTCAGACAGTTGGAGCTTTCCAGCTGGCGAATTCTGTAAGAGATGAAGTCGAGCTTCCGTCAACCAGAAGAGAAGCGGATGAACTTCTTAAGAAGCTTAACTCTGAGGCCGAGCTTATCACTCTCGAGAAGGAAAGGATAGAGACCGGACTTACAAGTATGGAGAAGCTGCGTGAGAGTTTCATCGATCAGTGTATAGAGAGATGTCTGGATGTTAAGACGGAACTCGGAAAGCTGCAGCATTTATCTGAGATAACTCTCGGAGATGAAGATATAGAAATGATCAAGCTGTCGATTCCTTATGTAAAGGATGAATTTATGAAAGACAGAATGTCAGACTATATCGACAGGATAGTTGCCGAGCTTGATAAGAAAGCATCAGAAAGTGAGAGACAGAAGTTCCTGAATCAGAGTCTTTCGATGAAGAAGCTTTTCAGTGTTATCGTAACCGATATGAACCGTATCAAGCTTTCGCTTTATAAGAGAGAGCGAATCAAGGAGCAGAGCAGATATCTGAAGTATGAAGAGGCTGTCGGAAGTACGGGACAGTCACAGGGTATTTACATACAGTTCCTGATCTCTGTTATAAATTATATTTCGGGAATGTACTCTTCGGGTGATGGTCAGAAGAGAACCAAAACACTCTTTATTGATAACCCGTTCGGAGCAGCGAAGGATATATATATCTGGGAGCCGATATTCAGACTTCTTCAGGAAAACTTCGTACAGCTTGTGGTTCCGACTCGAGGCGCCACTCCGGAGATTACAGGAAGATTTGATATTAATTATATACTCGGACAGCAGAAAACAGGAAAACGCTCGACAACAGTTGTTGTTAATTACAGCAGCAAGACTGATACAGAAGAACTTGAATATATCCAGCTGGATTATGAACAACAGACTTTCGATTTTGTCTAAGATAAGCGGTGAAATACATATGCTTTCCTGCTTGCAGGAAAAAGCATATGTATTACCACCGCAAGAAAGCATGAGGATGGAGCGATTTGTGTAAGCAAATCAGCGGAATCCGAATGCTTTCAGGATTGCGGGAGCAGCGAAGCTGCGCAGCAATCCGTATATCTTAGACATAGATATAAAGCAATAACCCAGCCACTAAAGCAATCCACAACCTGGAAAAGAATAGATCACACTCCCGGAGGATTTCTATGTACATTATCGATTCCAAAACAATAGTCACGCCTCAAAACGGACTGAATATATATCGTGGACGTACCGAGTCGAGCATTATCAGTATGGAACCGGAGATAACGGATATAGGTGTGAAGCCGGAAGCCGATATTCTTCTTGCGGGCACGCTTAAGAAGCGTAAGAGTAAGGGAATGATACTTGCGGGTAACATGGGTGATCCCTATAACGACCTTGAGAAGGAATACGGACTCATGCGTAAGAGTCTCAGGTATATCAGCTTCTATGATTTCGGAATAGTGATCACGACAAGAAGAGAACTGCTTCTCAGAGATATTGATCTTCTGAAAGAGATAAACAGGAAGACCAAGGCAGTTGTAGAGATACCGATTCCGTCGATAGAGATAGAAAAACTTAAACTGATAGACGGAGGCAGCCTCGGAGAGAGGATTGCACTTATGGAGAGCCTTTCAAAGGAAGAAATTCCTTTTATCATAAATATTTATCCGTTGGTGCCGTATGTTAATGATGATCCTGTAGTATTGAAGAGTATGCTCGGAGTACTGCAGTCATATAAGCCTGCGGCAATAGATCTCGGTGGGGCAAAAATACCGCTTATCAAAAAGCAGATGGATTTCTTCTATCTTGAATATCAGAAGAGATTTCCTGAAGAATACGGCAAGTATATTGATGTGCACGGACGTTCAAAGGAAATTATAATTGATTCCGAGATCGAACTTCGTGACGAAGTGAGGCGTACGGCAACAAAGATAGGAGCACTCTGGAGTCCGCCTGAAATTCTTGACTGGAAGAGAAAATACGAGAACAAGCAGATGGGCGATCAGATCACATTTGACTTTGGGACAGAGTAGTGAAATAATGTGTGTCCGTAGAGAGTTAACTATCCGGTATGTGATATAGCACTGCCGGTTGATAATAGAGCATTTAGAGAAAGAGGAGAAAAATTATGAATTACAATGAAATGAGTTTGAAGCTTCATGAGGAAAACAAGGGAAAGATGGAGATTGCACTCAAGTGTCCGCTTGAGAACAAGGATGATCTTTCCACAGCGTATACACCGGGTGTTGCGCAGCCTTGTATCGAAATACATAACAATCCTGATGATGCTTATAAATATACACTTAAGCAGAATACAGTTGCCGTAGTTTCAGACGGAACAGCAGTTCTCGGCCTCGGAGATATCGGACCTCTTGCAGCAATTCCTGTTATGGAAGGTAAGTCAGTTCTCTTCAAGAGATTCGGTAATGTTGATGCATTTCCTATCTGCCTTGATACTACTGATGTAGATGAGATAGTTGAGACAGTAAAGAGAATAGCTCCTTCATTCGGAGGAATAAACCTCGAGGATATTTCTGCTCCGAGATGTTTCGAAATAGAGGAAAAGCTTAAGAAAGAACTTGATATTCCTGTATTCCATGACGATCAGCACGGAACTGCTATCGTATGTACAGCAGGACTTACAAATGCACTTAAGATTGTAGGAAAGAAATGGGATGAGATCAGCATCGTTATAAACGGTGCCGGTTCTGCAGGTATTTCAATCTGCAAGCTGTTCCAGAGCTTTGGAGCTAAGGATGTTATTCTTATAGACAGCCAGGGAGCTCTTGTTGACGGTGATCCGAGACTCAATCCGGCTAAGCAGGCAATCGCTGCAGTAACAAATAAGAATAAGGAAACAGGTAAGCTTGAGGATGTTATAAAGGGTAAGGACGTTTTCATCGGCGTTTCTGCACCTGGCGTTCTGACAAAGGAAATGGTTGAGACTATGGCAAAGGATCCGATCATTTTTGCTATGGCAAATCCTACACCGGAAATCATGCCGGATGAAGCAAAGGCAGGCGGAGCAAGAATAGTTGCAACAGGCCGTTCGGATTTCCCAAATCAGATCAACAATGTGCTCGTATTCCCGGGAATCTTCAGAGGTGCGCTGGATGCGAGAGCTACAGGTATTACAGAGCCTATGAAGGTCGCTGCCGCAAAGGCAATCGCTTCAATTGTAACAGATGAGGAATTAAATGAGGATTACATTATCCCTAATCCGTTTGATGATCGTGTAGCACCTGCAGTTGCAAAGGAAGTTGCCGAAGAAGCGAGAAGATCGGGAATAGCACGCGCATAATATAATCACAGCCTTCCCATCACGGGGAAGCAGAGAATTGAGAAAATCACAGCCTTCCCATCACGGGGAGGCAGAGAATTGAGAAAATCACAGCCTTCCCTTCTTAAGGGGAAGGCTTGATTAAAGATGAAGGTTAACTAAATTACGGAGGAACATAAATGGGTGACATACAGAAGCTGACAAATGTTCAGAATACGGTAAACACTGTAATTAAAGGTAAGGAACACGTTGTAGAAAGTGTGCTTGCTGCAATAATTGCCGGAGGCCATATCCTGATGGAGGATATACCGGGAGTTGGAAAAACAACGCTCGCAATGACATTTGCGAGAGCTCTCTCGCTGGATTATAAGAGAACGCAGTTCACACCGGATGTTCTTCCGAGCGATATTTTGGGTTTCTCAATGTATAACAGTGCGACTAAGGAATTCGAGTATAGACCGGGAGCGGTATTCTGTAATCTCTTCCTTGCAGATGAGATCAACAGAACAAGCCCGAAGACACAGTCGGCTCTGCTTGAGGTTATGGAAGAAGGAACAGCTACTGTCGATGGAGTAACCAGAGCACTTCCGGACCCATTTACTGTAATAGCTACGGAAAATCCATACGGTTCATCCGGAACACAGATGCTTCCGGAATCACAGCTCGACAGATTCATGATCTGTGTATCTATGGGATATCCGGAACATGAAGATGCAGTAGCAATCCTTAAGGGAAATGCATACAATCCGGTAAGTCATGTAACACCGGCACTTGGTCTGCAGGAGCTTAAGCAGTTACGTGATGAATGTAATAATCTTTTCATCAGAGATGAGATATATGAATATATAGTTGACATTGTAGAGGAAACAAGAAGAAACAGCCTTTTCTCTATGGGAGCAAGTCCTCGAGGAACAATAGCTATCCTTAAGATGGCAAAGGCAATGGCGATAATAGACAATCGTGATTTTGTTACTGCAGAGGATGTGCAGAAGGTTGTAAGAAGTACACTCGGACACAGAATAAAGCTTGGACAGCGTTCCCGTGCCGAAGGTATAGATATGGATAAGGCAATCAAGCTGCTTCTTGAGACAGTCAGAGCTCCGAGAAGTTAGCATATTATATTTCGGATAGTACAAGAGGGTAGTACCGGAATCCGGAGATTTAAATGGGGTAACTGTTTCAGGGTTTTGGAAATAAACAGGAGAATTAAATGTCTATATCAGAATATGAAAAAGCGAAGAAACTCGGCGATAGAGCCTTTCGAGCAGATATTTCGAAGGGTGTTCATCCTTATCTTCCGGTTCTGGATGATATCCTGACCAAGGAGGATATAGTCGGAGAGGTAAGTCTCGGCTTAGTAAATATTCCGCTCGACAGAGTTATCGGAACAAGTACGGCCTCGAGAACGAATACATTTGCCCGAAATTTTATGCCTGTTATGGACATAAATACAGAGTTCGGTCTAAAGTGGTCATCACTTTGTGACTCTCATCTGGCAGAAGGAATTCACGATCCTATCAAGGTTTATGAATTCATGAATTATTATTATGTCATAGAAGGTAACAAGCGAGTCAGCATATTAAAATATTTTATGGCTGATTCGATATCGGCTTTTGTAACGAGAAAGATACCTAAGCTGAGTGATCGTAAGGATATAAAAATCTATTATGAGTTTATGGATTTTTATAAGAAGACAGGTGTGAATTATATCTGGTTTTCAAATGAAGGCAGTTTTGCGAAACTTATCAGTCTCGTGGGTGAGGATAATGCGCCGGAGGATATGAGTGTCAGCTCCTTTGGAAGTGTTGCCGAAACCGCTGGTGAGGTAAAGGTGGTCACCAGAACCGAGATCGGAAAGGTATGGAGTGAGGATAAGATCAGAGAATTTAAGGCCTCATACTACAGATTTGAGAAAGCCTTCAAAGAACAGAACGGAGGCAAGCTGGTTCATATAACTCCGGGTGATGCATATCTCGGACTGCTTGAGCTGACGAGCTTCGACAGACTCGCCGGGATGACGTATGATGAAACGGTAAAGGCCATTAAGTCGGTATGGCAGGAATTCCTGGTAATGGAAGAACATTACAAGGTTGAAGTGTCACTCAATCCGCCTGAAGCAAAAAGGTCGCTTATATCACATATTCTTCCGGCAAGCTATTCGGCAGCGAAGCCTCTCAAGATCGCATTTATCTATGACAGAGAGCCGGCACAGTCTGACTGGCTGTATGCTCATGAGCTTGGACGCAATCATATCAAGGAAGTTTTCGGAGACAGGATAGTTGCTCTGAAGATCACATCTGCGGCAACCGAAGAAGAAGCCATTGACGCAATGACGGAACTTATAGAGAAGCAGGGCGTAGAGGTTATTTTCACGACAACGACAAGACTGCTTGATGCCAGCCTTAAAACTGCCATAAAGTATAAGAACATAAAGATATTAAATTGTTCGCTCAATACTTCACACAGATATATAAGAAATTATTATGCAAGACTTTATGAGGTTAAGTTCCTTTCGGGCATGCTTGCGGGAATCATGACTGAAACAGGGAAAATCGGTTATATAACAGATTATCCTATTTTCGGAAATGTAGCTAACATCAATGCTTTTGCTCTGGGTGCAAGTATGGTGAATCCGGGATGCAAGGTTTATCTCAAGTGGACTACAATGAAGGAATCGGGCGGTATCAGTGAGATATACAGATCTCTTGAAGAAGATGAAGGCGTCGATATAATTTCTGATCAGGATATGATCACACCGAACAGGGCATCGAGAAGATTCGGATTATATAAGGTGAAGAATTCGGAACCCCTTAATATGGCGATGACTGTATATAACTGGGGAGTCCTTTATGAGAAGCTTATAGATCTTATAATAAATGATTCGTGGGCAATTGCTGATTCAGAGAAGGAAAGCACACCGATAAATTACTGGTGGGGACTTTCATCGGGAGTTGTAGATCTCATCTTATCAGAGAAGCTTCCGATGCAGGTGGAAAGAATTGTAAGTACTCTGAAGGGACTTATGATACGCAACAGATTCGTTGCCTTCTCGGGCGGTATAGTATCGCAGGACGGAACCGAGCGTTGTAAGCCTGATGAAGAAATGAACATAGACGACATTATCAAGATGGACTGGTTATGTGAAAATGTTGTCGGAAAGATTCCGTCCAAGGATGAACTCAGAGAAAGAGCGCGTCCGATAGTTGAAATGAAGGGTGTTATTAAAGAAGATAATGAAGATACTTCTGTTAGCTGATCTTGAATCAAGGTATATATGGGATTTCTTTGAGAAATCAAAGCTGGAGGGTATAGATCTCGTGCTTGCGGCAGGAGACCTTGCACCACAGTATCTGTCGTTTATTGCCACATTTACGACAGCTCCGGTTTTATATATTCACGGAAATCACGATGCGTGTTACGATGATACTCCGCCGGAAGGCTGTATATGTATAGATGATACGATCTATAACTTTCAGGGTCTCAGGATTATGGGGCTCGGAGGAAGCATGGCATATAACATGGGGAAATACCAGTATAGTGATAAGGAGATGAGAAACAGGTATTTAAAGCTGAAACCTAAACTGTTTCTTTCCAAAGGAATAGATATTCTGCTTACGCACAGTCCGGCTTACGGTATCAACGATCAGGAGGATATACCTCACAGAGGTTTTAAGGTGTTCAATACAATCCTGGATAAGTATGAGCCAAAGTATTTTATACATGGCCACGTACATATGAATTACGGAAAAGGAATCAAGAGGGTTGATACCTACAAGAATACAACGATAATAAATGCATTTGAAAGGTATACGTTGGAAATATGATTGACAATAATGAGATAAATATTCTTATAGACAAGTATGTTGATTTCTGCGGAGACAGCGGACGGATCGATCAGACACTCTATCAGAAGTATGATGTTAAGAGAGGACTGCGTGATTCTGACGGAAAGGGAGTTCTTACAGGTCTTACCGAGATATCCGATGTTAACGGTTTTAAGATGATCGACGGAGAGAGAACACCGATCGAAGGTGAACTCTATTTTCAGGGATATAATATTAAGGATCTGGTTGAAGGTTTTAAGGGAAGCTGCCATGGATTTGAGGAAACTATATTTCTTCTGCTCTTCGGTGAACTCCCTACGGAAACACAGCTGACAGAGTTCATGAAGGTACTCGGTGAAATGCGTCCTCTGCCTGATAATTTCAACAGAGACGTTATCATGAAGGCGCCGAGTCATAATATAATGAATGCGCTTGAGAGATGTGTTCTTACACTTTATACATATGATGAGGATCCGGATAACATTTCCATAAGACATGTGCTTGAACAGTCGCTCGGACTGATCGCTCGTTTTCCGGTAATTGCTGCTTACGGTTATCAGAGTTATAAGCATAAGTTCCATGATTCGAGTCTGATCATACATAGACCTAAGCCGGAGCTTTCAACTGCCGAGAATATACTTCGTCTTCTGAGATCCGATCCGAAGTATACCAAGCTTGAAGCGGCAGTTCTGGATATATGCCTTGTGCTTCATGCAGAACATGGTGGTGGTAATAACTCTACATTTACATCGCATGTTATTACAACCTCAGGTACAGATACATATTCAACAATAGCAGGTTCTCTCGGATCACTTAAGGGACCTCGCCATGGTGGTGCAAACCTGAAGGTTCAGCAGATGTTTGCCGATATGAAGAGTACAATATCCGATTGGGAGAATGAAAAGGAGATATCCAATTATCTTCAGGGACTTCTGGATAAGAAGGGATTCGATCATTCGGGACTTATATACGGAATGGGTCATGCAATCTATACACTTTCGGATCCTCGTGCGGTTATCCTCAAAGAATATGCCAGACAGCTTTCGGAAGAGGAAGGCTTCGAGAAGGAGTTTGCACTCTATGACAGAGTTGAGCGTATCGCGAAGAAACTCATAATGAAGAATCGAGATATGAAGAAACCGGTATGTGCGAATGTCGACTTCTACAGCGGACTTGTATATACAATGCTCAGAATTCCTATGGAACTCTTTACACCGATCTTCGCTATAGCACGTATAGCAGGATGGTCGGCTCACAGGATCGAAGAGCTGGTTAATAACGGAAAGATTATCAGACCTGCATATAAATATGTGGGAGAGCATAAAGAATATTTACCTATTGAGGAGAGAGATTGGTAATATGTGGTTGGCAGACAGATGGAAAGATTATGAGGTTATAGATACATCCCGTGGAGAGAAACTTGAAAACTGGGGAGGTTATATACTTCTCAGACCTGATCCTCAGGTTATATGGAATACCGAAAATGCTGCACCGGAATGGAAGAAGCTGAATGGACATTATTTCAGAAGCAGTAAGGGCGGCGGTGAATGGAAGACATATGATCTTCCGGAAGAGTGGAGCATCAAGTATGATCTTAAGATCGGAAAGCAGCTGACCTTTAATCTGAAGCCTTTTGCTTTTAAGCATACGGGAATATTTCCTGAGCAGGCAGCTAACTGGGACTGGTTCTCATCACTGATTAATAAGGCAGTTACGGAAGATGGCCGTACAGCAAGCAGTGAGAAACCGATCAGAGTTTTAAATCTTTTTGCTTATACAGGCGGTGCGACACTTGCGGCTGCAGCTGCGGGTGCACGTGTTACTCATGTAGATGCATCCAAGGGAATGGTCGGATGGGCAAAGGAAAATGCGGTATCATCCGGACTTGGCGAAGCTCCGATAAGATGGCTTGTAGATGATTGCAAGAAGTTCGTTGAGCGTGAAATCAGACGCGGCAACAAGTATGAAGGAATCATAATGGATCCTCCATCATACGGCAGGGGCCCGAAGGGTGAAGTATGGAAGATAGAAGAATCTGTTTATGAGCTGGTTGAGCTTGCAGCACAGCTTATATCTGACGAACCACTGTTCTTCCTCATCAGTTCATATACTACAGGACTTCAGCCGGGAGTACTTACATATATGCTCGACAGAGCAATCGTTGCAGAACGCGGTGGTAAAGCAGAGGCTTCCGAACTCGGACTTCCGGTACGCGAAGCAGGGGCACCGCTTCCGTGCGGAGCCGCAGGAAGGTGGACACGGAAATAATGTAATTTACAGTTTATATTTTCTATAAGAAATGGTATAAGTCTATCAGGATAGAAATAAATCATAATGTGTTCAAGTCGAAATCCCCGATAGTTGACGGCTAACGGGGATTTTTTCACGATATTATAGAAAGAATATTATAGAAAGATAGGTTGCAAATGAATAATAAGAACGGATTTTGGACGCTGCGATATACGCTGATAAATGCGTTGTATTTCGCGGCGTTCTGCACGATACATGCACTTGCTGCAGTGTATCTTCTTGCTAATGGATTTTCAAATACAGAGGTTGGGATACTTCTTGCGGTTGCTAATATCACATCAGCGTTATGTCAACCAATAATTGCAGGTGTGATCGATAAGCCGGGCTGGCTTACAAACAGAAGATTCATAATCATTGCGGTTACAGTCATAATGGCGGGCTCGATGATACTCATGGTATCGCATGAGAATAAGATACTGATATTCATAGTATATGCAATCATCTACATGATCCAATTTGCATATCAGCCTGTTATGACCGCACTGTATTTCGAATACGAGAAGGCCGGATGCAAGATTTATTATGGACTCGCAAGAGGACTTGGTTCTGCCAGCTTTGCAGTTACATCGGCTATAATGGGTGGAGCGGTTGCTAAAAGAGGAGTAGGAATACTTCTAATAATAAATGTGATCACTATGCTCCTTTCTGCAATAGTTGTATTTACATTTAAGAAACCTGGCGAAAAAGAAGGCGGAAATAATGACAGTAAGAAAAGTCTCGGCTCCGGGAGCAGTGATGCTTCGTCGGAAAAGGATGAATCGGAGGCACATAATAACTTTATTGACTTTGTTCGTACCTATCCCGCATTCGCGGTATTTCTTATTGCGACAATATGTTTCTACTTTGCCCACAATATGATCAATGATTTCATGATCCAGATAATCAGGAATCTTGGAGGAGGAGAGAAGGAACTAGGATATTCGAATTTCCTTCAGGCTATTCTGGAACTGCCGGTAATGGCACTTATAGGATTTGTACTAAAGAAGATATCTTCAGGGAAAATGCTTGTCTTCTCGGGAGCGGCATTCTTCGTAAAGATACTTATACTTATCTTTGCAACAAGTATGGTTGGAATGTATACAAGCCAGTCATTCCAGCTTTTTGCTTATGCGGTATTTATACCTGCGGCAGCTTACTATGTAAATGAAACGATGAGTGAGCATGATCAGGTGAAGGGCCAGGCGTACGTCACCAGTGCGATAACGATAGGTGGTGTATTCTCGAATCTGATCAGTGGAGTAATACTGGATCATCTTGGTATCAAACCTATGCTGATAACCGGAACTATAGTTGCGGCAGTCGGAGTGGTTATCGCATTTTATGCCATGGTGGTCATGAAGCAGAAGAAAGCCTGACAGAAAGAAGAAACGACTCACATAGAAATTCTGATGGAAAGAAGAAACGGCACACAAAGAAAGTCTGACGAAAAGAAGAAAAGATTCATAAAGAAAGACTTGTATAGAAATTGCAAAATCCCCGGAACACTGATTTGGTGTACCGGGGATTTGCTATTTATAAATAGGATAACTTAAAAAGCTTAGTCTAAAAATAACTTGTTCATATATTTTGATTTAACTTTAAGAACATAAGCTGTCTTCTGTTCAAACGGATCATCCTTCTCATGGATAGAATATGGAATGTTTTCGCTGACAAGCTTATCGATAAGGCTGTCTCTCTGATGCTCAGAATAAATAATGATACTCTTACTGTAAATTCTTGACATAATCTTTCCTCCCCTTATGTCTTTCTTATAAACATTTAATTTTCACACGATGCCAAGTATAATACGTTCGCGGATTTCGATTCTTCTCGTTTTTCGACTTATTTTTTATCAAAATTTGACATGTTATTATTTATAAGATCTGATCGGAAATATTATTGTTATAAAAGATAAAAAAGTGAAATATGGTCATTATTAAGAGAATTATAAAAGGAATCAGGCCGGGTTTATGAAAGAAGGTATTATAGACAATTTTTCTGCTTGGATTCTTGATATATGTCAAAAAAAGTGGGGGGGGTAACGTTGACATAACTCTTTTGTCGTATTATAATAAAAAATGGTTTTTTGTGTTGTGGAAAATGTACAAAAAGACCAAATATTATACTAGCAGACCATACGAATGGTCGGATATCTGATAATGTAACAGAGGTATTCCTTGGAAGATAATATAAAATCGGACGAAAAACAAAAGACGGACGTTAAAGCAGAAGAGAAGACTAAGGAGAAAACAGGCAGGAATGGTAAACGTAAGAGAACAGCTGCGTCTTTCATGATTGAGTTCTTTATAAAGATTGGTATAACAGCAATTGTTATTGCTGTTCTTTTGACGTTCATTTGCGGAGTATATGTTAATCATAGCAACTCGGCGTATCCGATGCTCAAAGACGGAGACCTATGCATAACCTATAAGCTTGCGAATCTCGTTAAGGGGGATGAGATAGCTTATATCAAAGATGGTAAGATCAGATTTGGCAGAATAGTAGCCATGCCGGGAGACAAGGTTGATGTAAGCGAAGATGTGATTACCGTAAACGGACTGGGTACTTTTGAAGATACCGTATATCCGACCACATCGGAAGGCTCAACAATAGAATATCCATATCTGGTGTCTGTTGATACTGTATTTGTACTTAATGATTACAGGGATGATATAGCAGACAGCAGAACATATGGAAGCATACCGCTCTCTGATACAAAGGGTAAGGTGGTGCTGGTTCTGAGGAGAAGGGGAATATAGTTTGTTATATAGAGAAATGCTTCAGAATCTGTTATGAAATTGGTTCCAACTGTAAGAAATTGCAGTCAGAATATAAACATTATATTAAATGGAGGTATTTAATAGTGAAAGGAAAGAAATTCAGAAAGTTGACGTCGCTGGCAGTAACGACGGCTATGGCAGTCATGATGATGACCGGTGTAGTAAGTGCAGCGGCAGGTAATGGAAATCCTTATGATCCTGTTACAGGTACTTCATGTACCTTTAACAAGTATCTTATTATGGATGAAGGTGATTCGGTTCCTAATGCTACATTTTCATTTACCGTGACACCTGGTACAGCTTTGACGGCAGATACTACCGACGCGAAAATGGAAGTTCTGGCCGGAGTCGGAAACCCGACAATTGCCAATGTGACATTTGCACCCGGAGATGCAACTGCGACTACTGCAGGTGCCAATACTGATGTGAAACGTTCTAATGCAGACAGAGGCGGAACCGCAGGAGATACTGTTCAATTGGATGCAGGCGAAAAATATGCAACCAAGCAGGCAACGATTGATTTCAGCTCCGTACAGTTTTCTGAGCCGGGAATATATCGTTATGTGGTTACAGAGACAGCTAATGCAGATCATGCAGCAGCCGGAATTATACATGATACAGATACAGACCGTATTCTTGATGTTTATGTAACAGATGACGGAACCGGAGCACTTGTTGTTTCGGGATATGTAATGCATACAGATGCCAATGAAGTAGCTATGGGAACATCGAACGGTTCAGCTGATGTTACGGTTGCCGGTGCTGAATTAGCAGATAAGACTGATGGATTTACAAATGAGTATAGCTCAAAGGATCTTAAGATCGAGAAGGAAGTAACAGGTAATCAGGCTTCACGTGATAAGTATTTTGAACTTACTGTAACAGTAACTGATGTTGCAGATGCTGATTCTTATACGGTATCGCTTGCTGATGATAATGATGCTAATACAAATGATGGTAATGCAGATGCTACATCCGGTGCAGAAAAAGCAGGCGGTACGATTGCAGCAAATGCCGAAAAAGCTAATCCGACAACAGTAACGGGTGCTCAGCTTAAAGCTGGAGTTAAGTTTTATCTTCAGCACGGCCAGTCGGTTGTAATCCGAGGTCTTGCTCCTAATGCAAGTTATGAAGTAACAGAGAATGCAGAAGATTATAAGTCGGATGTTAAGACAGGTGATACAAACAGTGGCGTTATCGGAACTGTTGCGGGAAATAATAAGATGGCAACAGCCGGTTTCACAAATACTCGTGACGGTCTTATCCCAACAGGCGTTATTGTTTCTGTTGCAGGACTTCTTGTTGTGGGTATCATTGCAGTGATAGGATTTGTATTCTTCGGTATCCGTTCAAAGAAGAGATATGATGAGGATTAATCAGGCTGTCTGATGACTATATAAACTCCGGATCTCGGACAATTCATTATAGCAATGAAGGATGTTCGAGGGCAGAAGGGCTATGATATGAGGCGTTTTTGGATAAGAATGAATATATTATATGAGAAGCTTATGTTTTTCATATTTCTTGTTGCGCTTCTTATAGTCAGCTGGGGGCTTTATGATGCCTGGTATGTATATAACAAGGCGAATGATGACAGTTATCTGAGGTATAAGCCTGTACCCGGTGAAAGCGTGGCGGAAGACATGCCGATAACCGATGACATGGTTGCCTGGATAACGATTGATGATACGAATATAGATTACCCTGTTATGCAGGGCGATAATAACATGGAATATTTGAATATTAACCCGTACGGCGAATATTCTCTGTCAGGAAGCATTTTTCTGGACAGTAGAAATAGCGCAGATTTCAGTGATGAGTATTCCATCCTGTATGGACATCACATGGAACACGGTGCAATGTTTGGCGCACTGGATGATTTTCTGGATAAAAGATATCTGGAAAATCACAGTACGGGAACTTTGATAGTAGGACGAGACGGCAGTAAGGTATATGATCTGGGTGTATTTGCATGTGTGAAGGTCAATATATTTGACAAGAAGGCTCTTGATCCGGAAGCATTGGATGTTGCAAAGGAACTGATTTCCAAAGAGACTTCTGCTATTAATACCTCCATAACAAAAAGCAGTCATATACTTGTTCTTTCTACGTGCGTTGAACCGGTATCTACCAACAGACTGCTGGTGTTCTGCTATGTATATGAATAGTTGTAGGGCATGCTTGCCGGAATACTGTTCGAAAATCTATAGATACGGATTTGATATATGTTTAAATATACATTTCTAAAATCGAATAATAGATTTCATTCAAGCTCTGCTATGAGAAGGCTGGTAACAGCCTTCGTCATAGTGATGAGCTTTTTGTGCGTTTTTATAGATAAATGTACGGTTTATGCAGACTATCTTTATAAGCCGGTTGATGCACATATTACATTTACATGTCAGGGGATTGAAGGTATAAACGGGGGAAAATACCAGATCAGTATCAAGGCAGGATCAGTTGAAGGACCGCTTCCTGCAAAAGATATAATAACTGTTGATGAAAATGGAAAAGGAGAGTTTGTTCTCCATATTACAGAACCGGGTACATATGATTACCAGGTTTATCAGATTAAAGGATCAGATAAGGATGTCATATATGACGAGACAAAGTATGACGTTCATGTTTTTGTAACATCAAATGAGAATGGAATGTTGGAATATACAGTAGCTGTAAATATCTCAAATACGGATCAGAAGCCTGATGCGGTTGAGTTTAAAAATGTTGCTGTTGAGATTCCGACTGAGAATAAATTGGTTCCGCCGGATAAGAGTGTCGAAACCGGAGATGATTTTGGTTCAGGTCTTATTTTGCTGATGCTTCTTACAGCAATGGTCGGAATTGCAGTTATACTAATTCATAAAAGGAGCAGCAAGGAAAGTTGAATTATACGCTGAAGAAAAAGTTCATAAGCGTACTCATGGCAATATTTATTGTTTTGTCATTCTCTTTTTCGAATTCTTATTCTGTTGTATTTGCATCGGAGATAGGAGACGAGGTGGAGGATACAGGTACTTCAGACGGTCAGGATACAGAGTATTCCGAACCTGAAGACTTCACGGGCATAACCGAAAAGCTTGATGAAAATGAAGTGCCGAGTGAAAACGGTGATACGAGTGAGGCAGATGTAAATTCCGAATTATCAGGGGAAGAAGATGCTGATGAATCGGAAAATGTTTCGGATACGACAGAGCAGGGAAATTCAAACAAGAGTTTTGAGAATCCTGTTGATGTAAATCAGTCCGGAGCAGAACAGACTACTGAAGCAGGTAAAGAAACATCATCCGTGACAAAAGATAATGAGAATGAGGGCTCAAAGACAGACAACTTGGATTCACATGAAAAGAGTGATGAATCTGAGATTTCTTTGCATGCTCTTATTACTGAGAAGAACAGTACAGCTGAAGTAGCAGTCCTTACATCGGCTGACAGTTCGGATATATCTGTCAGACCTACAAGAGGAACCGGAATCGAGGCGGAAGAAGGCCTGGAAGTTATCAAGGCATATCTGTTCGCTGACAGAGAAGAAAATTCAGATGAGGAACTCTGGATCAAGGCTGACCCGAATGAGAAGCTTTCGCTTGAAGAGGGTGAAACACTTTCGCTCTATACGGTTAAAGATAATACGGCTTGCGATGTCATAGTTGAAGACATATCCGAAGACAGCGAACCTTATGCAATAGATGAAGATGTTACCGGTGTTGCACTGGTAAAGGATACCGGATACCGTCATCTGAATCTTGAGCTTGATGCATCCGAAAAGAAGGATGATGCATCCGATGAAGAAATTGAAGTTCATTCAATTACTGATGCAGAGCTTCATTCGGGAACTGATGCGAAAGAAAAAGATGATGATGAAATTCAGGATAAGGTAGTTACCCTGGACGGTATGATGCCGAAGGCTGTATCAGCGGTTGCGGTAGATGTAACTGAAAAGAGAGAAGAGGAAGAACTTAAAGAAAAAGAAGAAGCGGCTACGACCACTGATGCAGATGTTGAAACATCATCTGCAACTGATGCAAAGATGATTGTAGCAGCGTATGATATATCACTTACAGATGGCGATTCGGATTATCAGCCTGACGAAGAACATCCTATCGATGTTGAAATCCTGGATAAGAGAATAGCGAAAGACAGTAATCTTGAACTGTGGCACATTAAAGATGATGGTGAAAAAGAGCAGATAACAGACTTTACCGTAGAAGACGGTAAGGTCAGCTTCAGTGCGTCCGGATTCAGTGTATATGAGATAGTAGAAAAGTCTATGACAGCGGCTGATGGAACGGGCTGGCAGAAGGTCGGGGATTATGATACGTTTTTTGAATATGCAGCAAGAGGATTGTATATCGGTCATTCAGACGGTTATTACTTTACAGATGATACATATTTGGTAAAAAAAGGAAGCAATATCGGCCCAAGAACCGGAATTGTAAAAACGAAGCCGGCAAATAAGGCGAATCCGCCTGAAGATGCAGTTTTGTATTATTTTGAAAGAATAGATAATGCCGCTGAAAATGATGATACGGGTTATAGTTTTTATGTTTATTGCCTGGATGATGGTGGAAATAAAAAATATCTGACAAATAAAGCAACAAACAATAATGATAAAAACTGGCTTAGATTTACAACAGAAGATCAAAAAATGGCATTTACGGTAAAATTAGAATCAACTGATACTTTTACTGTTGTAAACGGAGGGTATTATTGGAATCAGCAGGGTGATGGACCTGGAGAGGGATTCGCCTCATACAACGTAAATAATCAGGGAAGTAAGATTCAATTCTGGTATTACGTTCCTTTGAATGATGATCCGTATGGACTCGATGGCGAAAAGTACAGCATTATGAATTATTCACACGGTAATGTAGGAAATGCTATGGTAGCGGATGCTGTACATAATTCTGTCGTAATGCTTCCTGCAGTGGTTCGTTCAGGTTCGACTAACCATACCTTATATGTATCTGAAAATGATGTTTCTGTCTGGGAGTTTGAAAATGAATCAGAAGATAATTATTATTTATCTTCCAAGGTTAACGGAAATACAAAGTATCTCAGTGTTTCCGAAAGTGGAATTAGTCTTGTTGATTCCAAAGAAGCGGCTTCGAAGATTAAAGTGGTTCCGGGCGGCGGAAACGAAAAGCGCTTTAGATTATTAGTTGATGGGAAAAATATTGTTTTGGACGGAAGCAATTATAAGATTGACACAGGAACAGAAAATGCATGGTTTACATTTGTTAAGCCTTCAACAGTTGATGTGGATGATCTGATAACCTATTCGTCTACAAAGGTGAGTGTTTCCGATGTAAAAACAGGCGATGGCGTGATTGTTTATACGCGTGTATGGGATGAACAAGCAAAGAGATATGATTTTTATGCTGTGGATCATAACGGATCGCTTCGCCCTTGCTTTGAACGTGGAAATAATATTATGTGGGTTGGTGACCAGATAAGTACGATGCTCTGGGAATTCACGGAGTATACTTATGATGACGGTACACCGAACGGTTATTATGAACTTCAGAATCAATATTCAAAGAAATATCTGGCGCCTCAGGTACAAGACGGCCAGACTCTTTCTGATACTACAATTGGAATCAATATGCCGGGAAGAATCGATAATGAGTATTATTCGGATATTTTGGCGTGGGATGATCTGAATTATGCATATGCCGGACTTAAGGCAGATGTAGAAAATTCAAGAGTTACATCTTGCCCTAAGGCTCAGGCAGATACATTCTATTTTGCAATACCGGAACTTCGTGAGCCTGAATTGACAACAGTCGAGACTATTTCAAATGCTGATTTCGGTATTACAATGAAAATGTATGATTTCACAAACAGAAATGATATGAAAACCTATATGGGAACGGATAATTCCGATGTTCAGCTTAAGCAGGGGTTATTATCAAGGGAATTAGTCGGTGATTATCCTTTAACAACATATAGAGCTGGCGGTTCGCTTGGGGATCTTTTTACTGCTTCAGGTGGTTGTACGAGAGATTATAGAGAAGTAGACGGATTGTTTATTAAGAGTACTTATGAAGCGAGTGGATATCTGGAATTTGACAGCTGCCAGAATTTTGCAACACTAAAAAATCCGGATGGAACGCTGAAGAATACATTTACCGTGTATAAGGAACTTGGAACATCGAATAAAGACAATAAGTCTACACTTAAACATGGACAGTTTTTACCGTATGATACTATTAAGGCGGGTGTATATTCTGATAAGAATCCTCAAAATCTTTATAATACATCAGCATCTTTGGATGATCCAAATGCCGGAAAGCTTAATGAAAATGATCCTAGAAAATATGAACCTTTACATGCTGTTTCGGGAGGCGCTGATCCTAACTATTATAACGGATTTGAAATGAGTGCATCTTTTTCTCAGACACCTAGTGGAAAAGATGCGTGGGGACATGATATTATCTTTGAATTTACGGGAGATGATGATTTCTGGTTATATGTAGATGGTCAGTTGGTAATCGATCTCGGTGGAGTTCATTCAGCACTTCCGGGTAAAGTAAACTTCTCTACAGGAGATGTTGAAGTTAATGGTGTGGCTACTAACCTGAGAGCTGTGTTTGAAGATAATTATAGAACTACTCATAGTGGTGCAAGTGATGCAGATGTTGAAGCGTTTTTGAATCAATATTTTGAGCCTGGTGAAAATATTTTCAAAGATTATTCAAATCATGAGATGAGAATATTCTATATGGAGCGAGGCGGAGGCGCATCAAATCTTCATATGCGATTCAACCTCAGCTATGTAACACCGGGTAGTGTAATGCTTACCAAAGATGTGGAGATACCTGATGATGCAGGATTTGATAAGTCGGATTTTGATCTTGCTGAGTATCCGTTCCAGATTTATTATGTCGATCCGGCTACGAATCAGGAAGTATTGCTGACAAATGATGATCAGCATGTAAATGTTAAATATCAGAATTCTACACAGAAGATTCGTTATGAGAATAGTTATCATCCGCCGGATGCCGATGAGAGTACGGTTTTTAATTCGGTATATTTTCTGGATCCGCAAAAAACAGCCGAAATTCATTTTCCGATTAACACGATCACTTACAGAATAGTGGAGTGTGGTGTTGATAAGGATGTTTATTCCGGAGCCGATGTAAATAAAATAGAACTGTCTCCGACTCCGGTTGATGAAGAATCTAACAGAGTTAAATATGACTCCGGTCAGATGACAGTAGAAGAACGTCCTAATGTTGTATTTACTAATCATGTAAATAAGGAAGGCTTGAGACCGTTAACATTCCAGAAGAAACTGTATGATAAAAATAAGAATGCGATTCATTCAAATGAGGATGAGACGGTATTTAGTTTTCGCTTACAGTTAACAAATGGAGCAGATTATAATCTTAAACCTGCAAATATGGTTAAATATCATGTAAGGGATGAGGCTGGAAATTATTGCGAATGGAATGCTCAAGAACAGAAATTCGTACCTTCGTCTTATAGTAGTTTGGATGGACTAAATATTAGATCAACTGACACTGATGAGGAAAAAGCGTTTAAGAGAGCTGAAAAAGCGAAAATTACTTTTGAAACTTCAATGAATGGATCGATATCCAAAATACCGCCTTGGTATAAGGTAGAAGTTCCGAATCTGCCTGTTGGTTTAATGTTTAAAGTTGAAGAGCGATTCGGAGAGACACCGATCGGATATGGACGAATTGATTATGAATGGAGCGAGGGTACATACTTCAGAGTTGACGGAGAAAAGGATAATGTTGGAATTGTAAGACCTAATCAGTCGCCTTCGTTATCGGTTACAAATCAGAGAGGATATGGTATTCAGGCCAACAAGATATGGAGCGATAAGCAGTATACTAAGGGACATGATGCTATCTATACTGCGGTATATATCGACGGTGAGACAGATCCTGTTCCGGGAACGGTTCGCCGTATTACTCATCCCGATACCTATGTGAGATATTTCTTTGAAGACCTCGAAGATGGAAAGAGCTTTGAACAGTATAAAGTCTATGAAGTAGCGGTTACAGATCCTGTTGTCACTCATCTTGATGAGAGTGATGGAGTTGTATCGAGCTATTCAAGCGTTGAGAAAATTGACGTTAGCAACATAACAAATAGCGGATTTATTCAGATAGGTGCCATAACTACAGTTGGTACAACATATGAACCGTTTAATTATTCCGTCGGATATAAACAGGGTGATCCTGAAAGGAGCGTTCCTTCATTGGATGAGGCGAACACAAGGAAAGATACAATTACCAATGTCAGAACAGGTGGAATCGTAATATCTTTATATGATATGAAGGATACTACAAAGAGGCTTCCGGGCGGTGAATTCACACTGCAGAGAATTGACAGTGCAACGGGAAATTATATAGATGAGGGAACATTTGTTTCCGATTCAAACGGACGAATAACTATACTTTACGATTTTGTTCCGGATGAAACATATGTTCTTTCTGAGAAGGTTGCGCCGAAAGGATATATAGGCCTTCCGAATGATGTTTCGTTCGTTGTTGATTCAAGCAATAATATCACTATAAATGCTAACGGAAATGAATCAAAATGGCAGCGTGGTGATAAGTTTGATGTAAATGCTGAGCAGCTTATAGCATATTTGGATGTATTTAATAAACCATATACAATTCAGGTTTATAAGTATGACGGCGAGAAGATCGGAGGAAATTCGGAACTTTCTGATGCCAGATTTGCATTATATCGAGGAGTCCCTAGCGGATTTGCGGGATTGACTAAGGATAGAAATCCGATTTCGGGATATGAAAATCTGGTTACAAATGATGATGGTCTTATTCCGGCTATCAACAGTCAGCTTGAACCCGGACAGTATTATCTGGAAGAGCATACGCCGCCGGATGGCTATATCGGACTTTCGGGAGATGTTGTATTTGAGATTACTGATAAAGACGGATTGCGTCATATAAGCAGCCCTGCCGATTCACATGTTGAGTTTATAGAGCATTCGGATGAAGACTCTTATACATATGAACTCAGAATTCCGAATATAAAATCAGAAGTCGATCTTACAGTTACGAAAACGGTTGTGGGAAATCAGGGCAGTAGAGATAAGGAATTCGAGTTTACATTTACTGTGGATGGTGAAAGCAATCCTGAAGGATATTTCTGGTATAAGAATGACGTTAAACAGTCAACCAAGATATTATCAAACGGCAAGTTCTATCTGAGCCATGGTGATAGTGTTAAGATTAAAGTTCCTTCGGGAATAAAAGTCACGATTACCGAAAATCCGGATGGTTATAAGTCTGAGTTTAAGGTTGGATCCGGGACTAAGCAGGCTGTAAATACAGTGACTCTTGATCCGATAATTGCCAATACGACGATAGAGGTTACAAATACCCGTGACGGATTTATTCCTACAGGAGTTTGGATGTCCTATGGATTTATGGCATTTGCAGGTGTTGCGATCATTGCATTCATGTTGAATCTCAGACGACGCAGAAGACGTCTTGAGGAAGAACTGAAGAAAATGAAATAGTGTTCTGCGGTTTTCAAAAGCAGTAAATAACAAATAATTATATAGCGCTTCTCTTCATTAATATGTATAATGGAGAGCGGCGCTATTTTACTTTATTGTCCTGCTTTATTTTATGCAAAGCGAAAACACTCCGCATAGGAGCCTCGGCGTTGTAAGTATATAGCTGCCTGCGATAAAGGATCGGAGAATATGCGGATGAGAATTTCGGAAAGCTGTGCAAAGTGTCTTTATGATAAACAGAAGAATAAGACTAATGATGATGCATATCTGGCAGAAGTGAAACAAATTATAGATAATAGAAGAGAAAATGATACGAGTCCATATTTGGTGTATCTTTTTAATAAGGTACATACACGTATGTTTGGTCATGGTGCGGACTATAAGGATATTAAAAAGAAGTATAATGATCTCGTCCTCAGTATGGAGGATAAGCTTCGCTCGGAGATAGAAGCGTCGCCGGATCCGCTGGCTAAAGCACTTATGATCTCCAGAATAGGGAATTATATCGATTTCGGAGCCATGAATCATGTGGATGAGGATACATTTCTCGGGTTGTTCGGTGAAACTGAAATGCGAGACGGTGATATCCGAACATACAGATCATTTAAGAAGAATTGTGAAAATGCGAAAAACTTCCTATTAATATGCGATAACTGTGGAGAGATAGTTCTCGACAGACTGCTGCTTGAACAGATCAGTAAAGTATATCCGGATATGAAGATCAGGGTTCTTGTAAGAGGCGATGACGTGCTGAATGATGCGACGGTTGAGGATGCGGAGTATACAGGCATGACTCGGGTTGCCGAAGTTCTCGGTAACGGAGAGGCGATAGCGGGAACGGTTTACGATATGCTGTCACGGGAGGCGAAGGAAGTGCTTGACGGTGCGGATGTGATCCTTGCCAAGGGACAGGGAAATTATGAATCAATGTACGGACAGGGAATACATGCATTTTATATGTTCTTATGCAAATGTGATCTGTTTGAGAGGCGTTTTGATGTACCGAAGCTTACGGGAATATTCGTTGAAGAGTAAATATTTCTAAAAAAATCATAAAAAACCTCTTGCAATGTTCTTTCAGATGTTATATACTACCCATTGCTGTGACGTTGATAGCGTTGAAGCGAAAGTTGCTGAAAGTAACCCTATGGCACATTAAGTCGATCACATATAAAATGGTCGACGGGTTAGAACAGGTAATTTCGTGGAGCGAAGGTCAAGTCTAAGATATTTGACGGCAAGTCACTGTACCGATAACCATCTGACAGAAGTCAGAGATGACGGGTGTTATGGGCGTATATCGCCCTATTTACTTGCAAAGAGCAGGAAACACTCGGGAGAGTTGTACAGTCACCGCTTGTCGTACTCATTAAAAAGTGCGAAAAGGAGGAGACTTTTTTTATGTCTAATCAGGTAATGAGAATCACATTAAAGGCATATGATCATACACTTATTGATCAGGCAGCTAAGGAAATCGTTGAAGCTGTTAAAGGAACAGGAGCAAAGGTCAGCGGCCCTATTCCGATGCCAACTAAGGTTGAGAAGGTAACAATCCTCAGAGCTGTTCATAAGTATAAGGATTCAAGAGAGCAGTTCGAGCAGAGAACCCACAAGAGAATTATCGATGTAATCAACCCTAACAAGGCTACAACAGATATTCTTAAGAAGCTTGATATATCAGCCGGTGTATACCTTGAGATCAAGGCTAAGTAATTCATAAGCTGAATGTTGATTTAAGTTTTAGTTACGTAAGTACCTAATCTTTAGAATGATTATCCATCATGTGCCGGGATAATCCGCTGTAATTATAATTAGGAGGAATTTAACAATGAAGAAAGCAATACTCGCTGAGAAAGTCGGTATGACTCAGATCTGGAGCGAAGAGGGACAGCTTATTCCTGTTACTGTTTTAAAGGCAGGCCCTTGCAACGTACTTCAGGTTAAGACAGTAGAGAACGATGGATACGAAGCAGTTCAGGTAGGCTTCGGTGAAATCAAAGAGAAGATCGTCACAAAGGACGGATCTGGCAAAAAGATTATCAGAAATCCTCACGGTGCTACTAAGGCCGAGGCAGGACATGCAAAGAAGGCAGGACTTGATACAGTTCCTAAGTTCGTAAGAGAGTTCAGATTTGAGAATTCTGCAGAGTATGTTCCTGGTGAGTCTGTTATCAAGGCTGATATCTTCGCTGAAGGAGATAAGGTTGATGTAACAGCTAAGTCAAAGGGTAAGGGATATGCAGGTGGTCTCAAGAGACACGGCCTTCATTCCGGTCCTTCAGGTCATGGTTCAAAGTATCATCGTCATGCAGGTTCTAACGGATCAGCAACAACTCCGGGCCGCGTTATGAAGGGCAAGAAGATGCCTGGTCAGATGGGTATGGAGCAGGTTACTGTTCAGAACCTTGAGGTAGTTAAGATAGATGTAGAGAACGACTTAATCTTAGTAAGAGGAGCTGTTCCGGGAGCTAAGAAGTCACTTGTTTGTATAGCAGAGTCAGTTAAGGCTGGCAAGTAAGCTTTACCGGAAGGAGGAAATAAAAAATGGCAACAGTATCCGTTTATAACACCGATGGTAAAGAAGTTGAGAAGATTGATTTATCAGATAACATTTTCGGTGTCGAGATAAATGAAACACTCGTTCATAAGGCAGTTGTTACATATCTTGCAAACAATCGTCAGGGAACACAGAGTGCACTTACACGTTCAGAGGTTAGCGGAGGCGGAAAGAAGCCTTGGAGACAGAAGGGAACAGGTCATGCAAGACAGGGTTCTATCAGAGCACCTCAGTGGACAGGCGGTGGTGTAGTATTCGCACCAAAGCCAAGAGATTATTCAAAGAAGATGAACAAGCGTGAGAAGCAGATCGCTCTGTTCTCAGCACTTACATCCAAGGTACAGGATGAGAAGTTCATCGTAGTTGACAGTCTTGATATGGAAGCACCAAAGACAGCAGCATTCGCTAAGGTTCTTGGAAACCTTAAGGCTGATAAGGCTCTCGTAGTAACAAGCGAGAAGAATGATAATCTGGTTCTTTCAGCAAGAAATATTCCGGATGTAAAGACAGTACCTACAAACGCAATTAACGTATACGATATCCTTAAGTATGATTCACTTATCATCACAAAGGATGCCGTTAAAGCTATCGAGGAGGTGTACGCATAATGGCAGATCTTAAGTATTATGATATTATCAAGAAGCCTGTTCTTACAGAGAAGAGTATGAACGCTATGGCTGAGAAGAAGTACACATTTCTTGTTCATCCTGATGCAACAAAGTCTCAGATCAAGGATGCAGTTGAGAAGATGTTCGAAGGAACAAAGGTAGCAAGTGTTAATACCATTAACTACGATGGTAAGAAGAAGAGACGTGGTATGGTAGTTGGTAAGACAGCAAAGAGCAAGAAGGCATATGTTCAGCTTACAGCTGAGAGCGCTGACATCGAGCTTTTTGAGGGTCTGTAAACTGTAGGTAATTGAAAGGAGACTTTTACAATGGGAATCAAAGTATATAATGCATATACACCTTCGCGTAGAAATATGACAGGTCTTGATTTCTCTGTAATTACAACAGATAAGCCTGAGAAGTCACTTCTCGCTAAGAAGAAGAAGACATCAGGTCGTAACAATCAGGGTAAGATCACAGTTAGACATCATGGCGGCGGAAACAGACAGAAGTATAGAATTATAGATTTTAAGAGAAATAAGGATGACATTCCTGCAAAGGTTCTGACAATCGAGTACGATCCAAACAGAACAGCTAATATTGCTCTTATCTGCTATGCAGATGGAACAAAGACATATATCATCGCTGCAGACGGAATCAAGGTTGGTGAGACACTTATGAACGGTGCAAATGCCGAGATTAAGCCGGGCAACTGCCTTCCGCTTTCAGCTATCCCTGTAGGTACAGAAGTTCACAACGTTGAGCTTGTTCCTGGTAAGGGTGGACAGCTTGTAAGATCTGCTGGTAACACAGCACAGCTTATGGCTAAGGAAGGAAAGTATGCAACACTTCGTCTTCCTTCAGGCGAGATGAGATATGTTCCGATTGAAGCAAGAGCAACAGTTGGTGTTGTAGGAAATATCGAGCACGGCCTTGTAAAGATCGGTAAGGCCGGACGTAAGCGTCACATGGGAATTCGTCCTACTGTTCGTGGTTCTGTTATGAACCCTAATGACCATCCACACGGTGGTGGTGAGGGTAGAGCACCTATCGGTAGACCAGCTCCTTCAACTCCTTGGGGTAAGCCGGCACTCGGTCTCAAGACAAGAAAGAAGAAGAATAAGTCTAACAAGATGATCATACGTAACAGAAACGGAAAGAATTATAAGTAAGGAGGAAGATCATGGCTCGTTCATTAAAAAAAGGACCATTTGCTGACGCAAGCTTATTAAAGAAGGTAGCTGAAATGAACACAAAGGGTGACAATCAGAAGGAAGTTATCAAGACATGGTCACGCCGTTCAACAATCTATCCGGAATTCGTCGGTAATACAATAGCAGTATATGATGGCAGAAAGCATGTTCCTGTATATGTTACAGAGGATATGGTAGGCCACAAACTTGGTGAGTTCGTTGCAACAAGAACTTACAAGGGACATGGCGATGACAGGAAAGGTAAGTAAAAGGAGGACTAGAAAATGTCAAAGGGACATAGATCTCAGGTCAAGAGACAGAGAAATGAGAATAAAGATACAAGACCTTCGGCTACCATTTCTTACGCCAGGGTTTCAGTTACAAAGGCGTGCTTCGTATTAGACGCCATCAGAGGTAAGGATGTTAACACAGCTCTTGCTATTCTCCAGTATAACAACAGAGATGCTTCGAGAATTATCTATAAGCTGCTTAATTCAGCTATAGCAAACGCTGAGAACAATAACGGTCTCAAGGCTGAAAACCTCTATGTTGCAGAGTGCTTTGCAAACAAAGGACCTACAATGAAGAGAATTCATCCAAGAGCTCAGGGTAGAGCATATAGAATCGAGAAGAGATCAAGCCACATTACAGTTGTGCTTGATGAGAGATAGGAGGTTAGCATGGGACAGAAAGTTAATCCACATGGTTTAAGAGTCGGTGTCATCAAGGATTGGAACTCAAAGTGGTATGCTGATACCAAGAACGATGAGTTCGCTAATAACCTTGTTGAAGACTACAATATAAGAAAGTATCTTAAGAAGAAGCTTTATAATGCAAATGTAGCTAAGGTAAACATCGAGAGAACACCTGATAAGGTTAAGGTTATCGTATTCACAGCTAAGCCTGGTATCATCATCGGTAAGGGTGGTGCTGAAATCGAGAAGCTTAAGAAGGATGTTCAGAAGCTTACAGCTAAGAAGCTTTTCATAGACATTAAGGAGATCAAGAAGCCTGATACAGATGCTCAGCTTGTAGCTGAATCAATCGCTCAGCAGCTTGAGAACCGTATCTCTTTCAGACGTGCAATGAAGTCATGCATGGGAAGAGCAATGAAGGGTGGAGTTCTTGGTATCAAGACAAGCGTATCCGGTCGTCTCGGCGGTGCTGATATGGCTCGTAAGGAGACATACAGCGAGGGTACAATTCCTCTTCAGACACTTCGTGCTAACATTGATTACGGATTTGCAGAAGCAGATACAACATACGGCAAGGTTGGCGTAAAGACATGGATTTACCATGGTGAAGTACTTCCTAACAAGGGAAAAAAGGAAGGAGATAAATAATTATGTTAATGCCAAAGAGAACAAAATTTCGTAAGCAGCAGCGTGGTTCAATGAAGGGTGTTGCCACAAAAGGTAACAAACTTGCACATGGCGATTTCGGTATTGTCGCTATGGAGCCTGCTTGGATAAGATCAAATCAGATAGAGGCAGCACGTATTGCCATCAACCGTCACTTCAGACGTGAAGGTAAGGTATGGATCAATATCTTCCCTGATAAGCCTGTAACAACAAAGCCTATCGGTGTACGTATGGGATCCGGAAAAGGTTCTGTAGAGTACTGGGTAGCAGTAGTTAAGCCGGGCAGAGTGCTCTTCGAAGTAGCAAATGTAACAGAGGAGAAAGCTCGCGAGGCTCTTCGTCTTGCGACTCATAAGCTTCCGCTTAAGTGTAAAGTTGTTAGCAAAGCGGATCTGGAAGGAGGTAAGTAAGCAGTGAAAACTAAGGAATTTTTAGATGATCTTAAGGCAAAATCTGTTGAGGAGCTCAGCACAGATCTTGTAACTGCTAAGAAGGAACTCTTCAACCTCAAATTTCAGAATGCTACTAACCAGCTTGAAAACACAAGTCGTATCAAGGAAGTTAGAAGAAATATAGCAAGAATACAGACACTCATTGCTGAGAAGTCTAACGCTTAAGGGGAGGAGAAAAGATAATGGAAAGAAATCTTCGTAAGACACGTATCGGTCTTGTAACAAGCGACAAGATGGACAAGACAATCGTGGTTTCAATCGTAGATAACGTAAAGCATCCGCTTTATGGAAAAATCGTAAAGAGAACCTACAAGCTTAAGGCTCATGATGAGAACAATGAGTGTAAGGTTGGAGATAGAGTTAAGGTTATGGAGACAAGACCACTCTCTAAGGATAAGAGATGGAGACTTGTTGAGATTATAGAGAGAGCTAAGTAAGGAGGCAAAAGAGATGATACAGCAGGAAAGTAGACTCAGAGTTGCCGACAATACAGGTGCTAAGGAGCTTCTTTGCATCAGAGTACTTGGTGGCTCTACAAGAAGATATGCCAACATCGGTGACATCATCGTTGCTACTGTTAAGGATGCAACTCCTGGTGGAGTAGTTAAGAAGGGTGATGTAGTTAAGGCCGTTGTAGTTCGTACAAAGCACGGCGCTCATCGTAAGGATGGATCTTACATCAAGTTTGATGAGAATGCCGCAGTTATCATCAAGGATGATATGAATCCTAGAGGAACTCGTATATTTGGACCGGTTGCAAGAGAGCTTAGAGATAAGAAGTTCATGAAGATTATCTCACTTGCACCTGAAGTACTGTAAGGAGGTAGAATCGTGGCAACTTCTAAGATAAAGAAGGGTGACCTTGTAAAGGTTATCGCCGGCAAGGATAAGGATAAGGAAGGAAAGGTCCTTTCAGTTGACGTTAAGAATCATAAGGTTCTTGTAGAAGGCGTTAACAAGGTATTCAAGCATGCTAAGCCAAGCATGGCTAATCAGCAGGGCGGTATCATTGAGAAGGAAGCACCAATCGATATTTCAAACGTTATGTACCTCTACAAGGGTGCAACAGTCAGAGTAGGCTTCCAGGGCGAAGGCAAAGATAAGAAGAGAGTAGCTAAGGTCAATGGAAAGACCGAAGTTATTGATTAATCGGAAGGAGGCTGAATACTTTGAGTAGATTAAAAGATTTTTATAAAGATACAGTAATGTCAGCTATGACAGAGAAGTTCGGTTATAAGAACGTAATGCAGGTTCCGAAGATCGAGAAGATCGTCATCAACATGGGTGTTGGTGAAGCTAAGGAGAACGCAAAGGTTCTCGAGTCAGCAGTTAAGGACCTCACAACTATCGCTGGACAGAAGCCTGTTATAACAAAGGCTAAGAAGTCAGTTGCTAACTTCAAGCTCAGAGAGGGCATGTCAATCGGATGTAAGGTTACACTTCGTGGTGAGAAGATGTATGAGTTTGCAGACAGACTCATCAATCTTGCACTTCCGAGAGTACGTGACTTCCGTGGTGTAAGTGCTAATTCCTTCGATGGAAGAGGAAACTATGCACTTGGTATCAAAGAGCAGATCATCTTCCCTGAGATCGAGTATGATAAGGTCGATAAGGTAAGAGGCATGGATATCATTTTCGTAACAACGGCTAAGACTGATGAGGAAGCTCGTGAGCTTCTCAGACTCTTCGGTATGCCGTTCCAGAAGTAAGGAGGACATGTAAAATGGCAAAGACTTCTATGAAGGTTAAGCAGCAGAGAAAGCAGAAGTTCTCTACAAGAGAATATACACGTTGCAAGATCTGCGGAAGACCACATGCATATTTAAGAAAATACGGAATCTGCAGAGTTTGCTTCAGGGAACTTGCATACAAGGGTGAGATTCCGGGCGTTAAAAAGTCCAGCTGGTAGAATAGAGGAGGAACTAAAATGTCAATAAGCGATCCAATTGCAGATATGCTTACAAGAATCCGTAATGCAAATACTGCAAAGCATGATACAGTAGATATACCTGCATCTAAGATGAAGCAGGCGATTGCAGATATTCTTCTCAGTGAAGGATATATCAGTGCCGTTGAAGTACTTACAGATGAGAAGTTCCCTGTAATGAGAATTACTCTTAAGTACGGCAAGGATAAGAGTGAGAAGGTTATCAATGGCATCAAGAGAATTTCCAAGCCGGGACTTCGTATATATGCTGATGCACAGAATCTTCCAAAGGTTCTTGGCGGAATGGGAACTGCAATCATTTCAACAAACAAGGGCGTTATCACAGACAAGGAAGCTCGCAAGCTTAATGTCGGTGGAGAAGTGCTCTGTTACGTATGGTAAAATCCGTATAGAGATTTTTACGTCGTAGGGATTTCCGGAGCGAAGCGAAGGAGGGTTCCCTACGCATGTATATATATTATAATTTAGGAGGAAAGGCGAAATGTCACGTATCGGTAGAATGCCTATCGCTGTACCTGCAGGCGTTACTGTAGATATAGCAGAAAATAATAAGGTGACTGTCAAGGGACCAAAGGGAACACTCGAGAGAGCACTTGCACCTGAAATGGAAATCACCCTTGAAGGAAATGAAGTAACAGTAAAGAGACCTAATGATCTTAAGAGAAACAGAGCACTTCACGGTCTTACAAGAACACTCATCAACAACATGGTTGTAGGTGTTACAGACGGATACAAGAAGACTCTTGAGGTTAACGGTGTTGGTTATAGAGCTCAGAAGCAGGGTAAGAAGCTTGTTCTCTCTCTCGGATATTCACATCCGGTTGAGATGGAGGATCCTGAGGGACTTACTACAACTGTTGAGGATAACAAGATAATCGTTGAAGGTATTGACAAGGAAAAGGTTGGTCAGTACGCAGCTGAGATCAGAGCTAAGAGAGCTCCGGAGCCATATAAGGGCAAGGGTATCAAGTACGATTATGAAGTTATCAGACGTAAGGTCGGTAAGACAGGTAAGAAGTAAGGGAAGGAGAGAGTTAGCATGATTAACAAGGAATCAAAAAGCGTTATTCGCAAAAAGAAGCATTTAAAGATTCGTAACCGTTTCAGCGGAACTGCTGAGAGACCAAGACTTGCAGTTTTCAGAAGCAACAATCATATGTATGCTCAGGTTATCGATGACACAGTAGGCAAGACTCTCGTTAGCGCTTCTACTGTTGAAAAGAAGGTAGCTTCCGAATTAGAGAAGACAAACAATGTTGATGCTGCAGCTTACCTTGGAAAGGTAATTGCTGAGAGAGCTAAGGCAGCAGGCATTGAAGAAGTTGTATTTGACAGAGGCGGTTTTATCTACACAGGTAAGATCAAGGCACTTGCAGATGCTGCAAGAGAAGCCGGCCTGGTATTCTAATAAGGGAGGAGATCGTAAATGAAGCATACAAAAGTAGACGCAAGCGCACTTGGCGAACTTTTTGACAACGTTGTTGCTATCAAGCGTGTCACAAAGGTTGTTAAGGGTGGTCGTAATATGAGATTCTCAGCACTTATCGTAGTTGGTGATCGTAACGGTCATGTAGGTGCTGGTGTTGGTAAGGCTGCAGAAATTCCTGAAGCTATTCGTAAGGCTAAGGAAGATGCTATCAAGAAGCTTATCGAAGTACCTATTAACGAGAACGGAAGTATCCCTTATGGATTTACAGGTGAGTTCGGAAGTGCAAGAGTTCTTCTGAAGTCAGCTCCTGAAGGTACAGGTATTATCGCCGGTGGTCCTGCACGTAGCGTGCTTGATCTTGCCGGATACAAGAACATCCGTACAAAGTCACTCGGTTCAAACAACAAGCAGAACGTAGTTCTTGCTACACTTGCCGGTCTTGCAAGCATTCAGGATCCAGCTGAAATTGCAAAGAAGAGAGGCAAGACTGTTGCCGAGATTCTCAAATAGGAGGCGATGAAATGGCAGATACAATTAAGGTAACACTCGTAAAATCACCTATCAGTGCAGTACCAAAGCACAGAAGAACTGTTGAAGCACTTGGACTTACAAAGATGCACAAGACAGTAGAGCTTCCTAACAATGCTGCAACTAAGGGTATGATTGCTCAGGTTAGTTATATGGTAAAGGTTGAGGAGTAAGGAGGACTATAAAGATGGATTTATCTACATTAAAGCCGGCTGATGGTTCTGTGACACGTGATGATTTCAGACGTGGTCGTGGACACGGTTCAGGTAACGGCAAGACTGCAGGTAAGGGACATAAGGGTCAGAAGGCTCGTTCAGGTGCTCCGAGACCTGGTTTCGAAGGTGGTCAGATGCCACTCTTCAGACGTATTCCTAAGCGTGGTTTCAAGTGCAGAAACACAAAGGAAATCGTTGCAATTAACGTATCAGAGCTTAACCGCTTCGATGATGGTGCAACTGTAACAACAGCTTCACTTATCGAAGAAGGTATAGTTAAGAACCCAAGAGATGGTGTAAAGATTTTAGGAAATGGAGAGCTTACAAAGAAGCTTACTGTTCAGGTAAGTGCAGCAAGCGCTAGCGCAGTAGAGAAGATCGAAGCAGCAGGCGGAAAATTCGAGGTGATCTAATATGTTAAAAACCCTCAGAGATGCACTCAAGGTTAAGGAAATCAGAAGTGGTCTGATCTTTACATTATTCATTCTTATAATTGTAAGACTTGGATCAAACATTCCTACACCTGGAGTTGATACAGCAAGAATAGGTGATTTCATTAATAATGCACTTGGATCATCTGCAAGCAATCTGCTTAATTCACTTACTGGTGGATCAATTTCTCAGATGGCACTGTTTGCATTATCTGTTACACCATATATCACATCATCCATTATCATTCAGCTCCTCACGATTGCCATTCCGGCACTTGAGGAAATGCAGAAAGATGGTGAAGATGGTCGTAAGAAGATGACAGCTATCACAAGATTTGTGTCAGTTGCTCTCGCAATCATTCAGAGTTCCGGTCTTGCAATAAGCTTTAGAAATGCAGGACTTCTTTATAGCAAGTCGGCGTTGACTGTTATAATCGTAATCATTTCACTTACAGCCGGATGTACATTTGTTATGTGGCTTGGTGAAAGAATTACAGAAAGAGGAATCGGTAATGGTATTTCCATTATCCTCCTCATCAACATCGTTTCAAGAATGCCTCAGGACTTTATGAGTCTCTATGAGATGTTCGTTAAGGGCAAGGATGTTGTTCACATGGTAATGGCTGCTGCAATTATCATTGCGATAGTTGTTCTTACAACAGTACTTACTATATTACTGAATGAAGCTATCAGAAAGGTTCCTGTATCATATGCACAGAAGATTCAGGGACGCAAAAACGTAGGTGGTCGTCAGACACATATTCCTATCAAGGTTAATACAGGAAATGTTATGCCTATCATCTTTGCTTCAACACTTATGTCTATACCTACAATTATTATTAATTTCTTTAATATCAGGGTAGAGAATCCGGTTGGAGCTAAGATACTTGAAGGACTTAATCAGAATAACTGGTTCAGACCGGGTTACCCATGGGCTTATATCGGACTTGCAGTTTATATCCTTCTTGTTCTGTTCTTTGCATATTTCTATACATCGATTTCTTTCAATCCGATGGAAATTGCAAACAACATCAAAAGAGGTGGTGGATTTGTACCGGGTATAAGACCTGGAAAGCCGACACAGGATTACCTTAACAATATACTTAATTATATCGTCGTTATCGGTGCTGTCGGACTTATATTAGTAGCTATTATCCCAATCTTCTTCAACGGAAGATTCGGTGCAGATGTATCTTTCGGTGGTACATCACTCATCATCGTAAGTGGTGTTATAATAGAGACTATTAAGCAGATGGAATCTAAGATGATCGTAAGAAATTATAAGGGATTCTTAAGTTAAAATATTAGCCGCATCGAATGGAGGGCGGAAATCCGCTCTTCATAGAGGCGGCTTAAAGTCGTTATTGTTCGAAAAAGGAGACATCTTATGAAAATAATAATGCTTGGAGCACCTGGTGCCGGAAAAGGTACACAGGCTGACATGATTGCTAAGAAGTATAATGTGCCACACATTTCCACAGGAGATATCTTCCGTGCAAATATCAAAAACGGTACAGAACTTGGCAGAAAAGCAAAGGATTATATGGACAAGGGACTTCTTGTTCCGGATTCACTGGTTGTAGATCTTGTTATTGACAGAATCCATGAGGATGATGCAAAGGACGGTTATGTTCTTGATGGTTTCCCAAGAACTATTCCACAGGCTGAAGCTCTTGACAAAGCTTTAACAGAAGCCGGCGAGTCGATTGATTATGCCATAAATGTGGATGTTCCTGATGAGAATATAGTAAGACGTATGTCAGGAAGACGCGCATGCCTTAAATGCGGAGCTACATATCATATAGTATATAATGCTCCAAAGACAGAAGGAGTATGTGATTCCTGTGGATCTGAACTTGTTCAGAGAGAAGATGATAAGCCTGAAACAGTTCTTAACAGACTTTCGGTTTATCATAAGGAAACACAGCCACTTATAGATTATTATACAGAGAAGGGCAATATCAAAGACGTTGACGGAACAAAAGATCTGAACGATGTATTTGCTGATATTGTAGCAATTCTCGGTTAATAACATAGATGACTGATTTAATGAGGTGAGTGTATGTCTAAAGCAGATGAAATAGAGTGCGAAGGAGTTGTAGTTGAAAAACTCCCAAATGCAATGTTTAAGGTTGAACTTGAGAACGGACATGTGATCCTTGCACATATAAGCGGCAAGCTCAGAATGTACTATATCAAGATTCTTCCAGGAGATAAAGTAACTGTAGTTCTTTCTCCTTATGATCTTACTAAAGGAAGAATTGTTTGGAGAGCTAAGTAACTCGAAAAGTCATTTTAAAAATACACTTGCATTTTGTCTATTTATTTGATAGAATGTTGCTTCGCAAGCCAACGGGATAACTATGCGCTGTTTTAGGTGCATTTCGTAGGCTTGAATGAAGTGAGGAAAAAGTGACTTCTCATGGAAAGGAGAGTATTTTAATGAAGGTACGTGCATCAGTAAAACCAATTTGCGATAAGTGCAAAGTCATTAAAAGAAAAGGCAGAATACTTATTATCTGCGAAAATCCAAAGCACAAGCAGCGTCAGGGCTAATAACCCGGCCGATTCATGAGGAGATATACCAGGCGATTAGCCCGCCTAATAGATATATCCCTTTGGTGCAAATACTGATATTATTCCGTATCAGTTCTTTAAGTTAAGCGGCTGCAGCAGTGAGAGCTGCTGTTCAAGGACTATACGTATCATTATTACGTATATGATCATATATGGAAGAATGTATTTAAGGATATACATTTCACCTTCTGATTCCATACAGAAGTTATCCCGCGAATACATCAGAGAAAAAATCATTTGTAAGTAGAATTTTGGAGGTAGAATTAATGGCTCGTATTTCAGGTGTAGATTTACCTAGAGACAAGCGTGTCGAGATAGGTCTTACTTATATTTACGGTATTGGTCTTTCAACATCTAAGAAAATTCTTGCAGATTCAGGCGTTGATCCTGATACAAGAGTTAAGGACCTGACTGATGATGAAGTAAGGAAAATCAGTGATATCATAAATGAGTCACTTACTGTTGAAGGTGATTTAAGAAGAGAAACAGCGCTTAATATTAAGCGTCTGCAGGAAATTGGCTGCTATCGTGGCATCCGTCACAGAAAGGGTCTTCCTGTACGTGGACAGAATACAAAGAATAATGCCCGTACACGTAAGGGTCCTAAGAAGACAGTTGCTAACAAGAAGAAGTAATTTGAACCGGAGGAGTAAAGTTAATGGCTAATAATAAAAGTGTAAAGAAAGCTACTAAGAAGCGTAGCAGAAAGACAGTTGAGCATGGACAGGCTCATATTCAGTCTTCTTTCAATAATACAATCGTAACATTAACAGATGCTGAAGGAAATGCTCTGTCTTGGGCAAGTGCAGGCGGACTTGGATTCAGAGGATCCAAGAAGTCTACTCCTTATGCAGCACAGATGGCAGCAGAGACTGCTTGTAAAGCAGCTGCTCCTTATGGACTGAAGACAGTTGATGTTATGGTTAAGGGACCGGGATCAGGTAGAGAGGCTGCTATCAGAGCACTCGCTGCATGTGGTCTTGAGGTTCTGTCAATCAAGGACGTAACACCTGTACCACACAATGGTTGTCGTCCACCAAAGAGAAGAAGAGTCTGATTAGGAGGTATAGAAGCAAATGGCAATTAATAGAACACCTGTCCTTAAAAGATGCAGGAGCCTTGAGCTGGAGCCTCAGTATCTTGGCGTAAATAAGAAATCACGCAGAAAGAATCCGAGAGCCGGCAAGAAGGTCAGTGAATACGGAATGCAGCTTCGTGAGAAGCAGAAGGCTAAGTTTATATACGGAGTTCAGGAGAAGCCTTTCAGAAACCTTTATAAGAAGGCTGAGAGAATGCAGGGCCTTGTAGGTACAAACCTTATGCAGCTTCTTGAACTCAGACTTGATAATATCATTTTCCGTCTCGGACTTGCCAGAACAAGACGTGAAGCAAGACAGGTCGTAACACACAGACATGTACTTGTTAACGGAAAGATTGTAAGCATCCCATCATATAAGTGTGAGCCGGGTGATGTAATCGAAATCAAGGAGAAGTCAAAGTCTCTTCAGAGATTCAAGGACATTCTTGAGGTTACAGGCGGACAGTCAATCCCATCATGGCTTGACGGCGATATTGAGAAAATGACAGGAAAGGTTATCGAAGTTCCTTCAAGAGAAGTAATCGATGTTCCTGTAAACGAGACACTTATCGTCGAGTTGTACTCTAAGTAAGATATTAACATTTCGTTGGGTTATGCTTTTTGCATAACCTGCGGAATAGTTAGGATAAATATAGTTTTTTTAAGTAACTATTGATCGAGATATGATTCGGGGGTATTTAAATGTTTGAATTCGAAAAGCCTAGAATTGAAATCGTAGAAAAGTCTGATGATAATAAGTATGGAAGATTCGTCATCGAACCGCTTGAGAGAGGATATGGTACAACACTCGGTAATTCACTCCGTCGTGTTATGTTATCATCTCTTCCGGGAACTGCCGTAACTTTCATCAAGATTAAGGGCGTTCTGCATGAGTTTAGTTCACTTCCTGGAATCAAGGAAGATGTAACTGAAATAGTTATGAATATCAAAGAGCTTTGCATCAAGAACAACAGTTCAAGTGATGAAGCTAAGGTTGGATATATCGAGGCATCCGGTGATTGCACAGTTAAGGCTTCTGACATCAAGGTGGATGGAGATATTGAAATCCTTAATCCGGATCTTGTTATTGCAAATCTTAACGGACCAGAGGCTCGTCTTGAGATGGAGCTTACCATCAACAACGGTCGTGGTTATGTAAGTGCTGACAAGAATAAGGAAAACGATAACGCAGTAGATGTAATCGCAGTTGACTCTATCTATACTCCTATCGAGAGAGTTAACCTGACAGTTGAGAATACACGTGTTGGTCAGATCACAGATTATGATAAGCTTACACTTGATGTATTCACAAACGGAACACTTGGTCCGGATGAGGCTGTCAGCTATGCAGCTAAGATCCTCAGCGAGCATCTTGATCTGTTCATTAACCTTTCTGAGAATGTTAAGGATAAGCAGATCATCACAGAGAAGATTGAGGACAAGAAGGATAATCAGTCAGCTGATATGAGCATTGATGAGCTTGAGCTCAGTGTTCGTTCATACAATTGTCTGAAGCGTGCCGGCATCAATACAGTTAAGGAGCTCTGCAACAAGACTCCTGATGATATGATGAAGGTTCGTAATCTCGGACGTAAGTCACTCGAAGAAGTACTTGCTAAGCTTAAGGAGCTTGGTCTTGCACTTAAGGACAGTGAATAATTATAGTTACCACTCACGCTGAAGTTTTTGAGTTATCGCTCAATGGAGTAGGCACAGTGAAGACCACGGGATACCGTAGGTAAGGAGGAAAGTCAAAATGGCAATGTATAGAAAACTTGGAAAGAAGTCAGATCAGAGAAAGGCACTTCTTCGTAATCAGGTAACACAGCTTATCTATCATGGTAAGATCAAGACTACTGAGGCAAGAGCTAAGGAAGTTCGTAAGATCGCTGAGCATCTTATCACAATGGCTGTAAAAGAGAAGGATAACTTCGAAGAAATTACAGTTCAGGCTAAGGTAGCTGATAAGGATAAGGATGGTAAGAGAGTAAAGGTCGTTGTAGACGGCAAGAAAGTTACAAAGTACCATACAGAAGATAAGAAGGTTAAGAAGGATAATCCTTCAAGACTTCACGCTCGTAGAGAAATGCTTAAGGTTCTTTATCCTGTAATGGAATCTGCTGAAGGTTCTAAGAAGGCTAAGAAGGTTGACCTCACAGACAAGCTTTTCACAGAGATTGCACCAAAGTATCAGAGCCGTAACGGTGGTTACACACGTATCGTAAAGATCGGTCAGAGAAAAGGTGACGGAGCTATGGAAGTAATCCTTGAGCTCGTATAATAGATCATACTGATTTTAAGGCGGTATCCGTGAGGATATCGCCTATTATTTTTGTATTATGAGACAATATATAAAAATCAACAACTTAACAGTTAAGGGCTTGCCGGGAAGTGCAATCTCTATGGAGATTTCGAGAGGCGAAGTTGTAGCGATAACCGGAGAAAACGGTTCAGGTAAGACAACTCTTGTCAGCTGCATAGCCGGTATCAGAAGGCCGGAAAAAATCGGTATGGTTCTCGTGGACGGACTTGATCCGTTTTCCCAGCTGGATGAGAGAAAGATTCATAGACTCTGCGGTATAGTTCAGCAGGATCCGGATGATGATATAGTTTTTGATTCCATTATCAGAGATGTTGCATTTGCTCCGGAAAATATCGGACTTGAGAAACAGCGAATTTCAAAGAGGGCACTCAATTACTTTAAGAGTCTTGAACTGGTCGGAAAGCAGAAAAGAAGATATGATGAACTTTCCCTTGGCGAGAAGCAGAGAGCCTGTATTGCAGGTGTTCTTATTATGCATCATGATATTCTTGTAATGGATGATGCCTTTTCCATGATGGAAGAGGAGAAGGCCTGTAAGCTGCTGAAAAGTATTATCTCGTCAGCTAAAAAGAAGGGGCAGACGGTTATTTATACATCCAATAAGTATGATGAGCTGGCTCTTGCGGACAGAGTTATACAGATCAGCAGGGGAATTGCGACTCAGAAAGCTTTGAATGATATAGATGGTGTTGTCCCTGCTGCGGCATCAGTAATTAAGGATACTATTCCGGGTGCACAGTTTGGAATCAGAGCTCTTGGGGCTGATGGTAATCCTATCTACAGTGATCTTACAGAAGACAGTATTACTGCTGTTTTCAGAGATTTGAAGTTCAGCTATGGAAGAGAGCGTATTATCTCAAATATGAGCGGGGCTCTTGGTCGAGGAAGGTATTATAGGATTTCGGGTCCGGCATCATCAGGCAAATCTACATTTTTAAAACTTCTGGCCGGATTGCTTAAGCCGACCGGAGGATCGATCGATATCTATGGCAAGCTGGTTTGCGGATTTCAGCTGCCAAGCAGTCAGCTTTTTGACGATACGGTAATTGAAGATGTTATGTATCAGCAGAGAGCACTCGGTGTATCGAAGGCAGATGCACGTGAAGGCGCTGAAGAAATATTAACTAAGCTCGGAGTTTCCAAAAAACTCTGGGAGAGACATCCGTTGACACTATCTATGGGAGAGCAGAGGCTTGTAATGCTTGCGGGAGTTTTTGCGGCTGATGCAGATATAATTCTTCTCGACAAACCTTTTACAGGACTTGATTCGGAAGGGTATTACAGAGTCAGAATGTATATAGATGAATTGCTTCGTGAACGTAAATGCGTGGTTGTAGTGGAGTGATGTTAAATAAATGAAAATTATTGATCCAAGACTAAAGATATATCTTGTAATAATAAATGCGGTTCTTGTTCTTGCCATAGCATCACCGGTTGCACTTGGAATTGCTGTCGCATTCACGATCGGTGTGCTTTATATGTCACGAATTAAACCATCAGCATTATTGAAAAGTGTCGGATTCGTTCTTTCGGTAGTGCTGCTTTTATTTCTTATTTTGATGATATGGATAGAACCCAAAACTGCACTGTATGGATTCCTGAAATGCAGTATAATAGTTTCCTCTGCGGTCGTTTTTTCGAAGACTACAGAACAGGTGGATGTATTTGACGGACTGGTAGGAGCATTTTTCCTCAGAGCGTCGACCGCAAAATGGGTTTATCTTGCTATAGATTTTCTGCCACAGCTCAGATATGAACTTGACAGGATGAAAACTTCCAGAGTTGCCAGAGGTGAACGTCCGGAAGGAAAGGGATGGTTTAAATCCTTTATCGGAGATGTAAAGGTTTTCGGTCCGGCATGGAAGAATACAAATGTAAAATCCAAGCGTACCGCAAAGGCTATGGATGACAGATGTTATGATGTTTCTACCAGGCGTATCAGGACGAAGCCTCTTAGATTTAAGGCAATAGATTTTATGTGCATTGCCGTTACAGTGATATATGCAGCGATAATTGTTTACCTTGAAGTTCGAATCAGATTCTACGGAAAACTTATATGAGAAGAATAATGCTTAGAATTTCATATGACGGAACGGATTTCTGTGGCTGGCAGCTTCAGGAAAATGAAGTAACTGTAGAAAGTGAGCTTAACAGAGCACTGAGTGAGGTTACAGGCGAGGAGATAAGGGTTATCGGTGCCAGCAGGACTGATTCCGGAGTGCATGCTGAAGGGGCGGTCTGTGTTTTCGATACAGAGTGCAGAATTCCCGCGGAGAAGATAAGCTATGCAGTCAATACAGGGCTCCCCGGTTCTATAAGGGTTTGGGAGTCGGTTGAGGTCGATAAGGATTTTCATCCGAGACATTGTGACAGTGAAAAAACGTATGAGTATCATATCTGGAATGATACATTTGACAATCCGCTCGTTTCGAGATATGCACATTTCATATATAGGAAGATTGATGTGCCTGCAATGAACAGAGCTGCACAGTATCTGCTCGGAGAACATGATTTTAAGAGCTTTTGCTCCGAAAAAGCTGAAGTCCTAACTACAGTGAGGGAAATCACGGACATTTCAGTTTCGAGAGATGATCGTGATGAAAGAAAGATAACTATCAGAGTAACCGGAAAGGGATTTCTCTACAACATGGTCCGTATTATTTCCGGAACATTGATAGAGGTTGGAACGGGACTCAGAACAGTTGAATCCGTTAAGGATACACTTGAGGCCTGTAAACGAGAAACGGCGGGACCGACTGCACCGGCAAAGGGGCTCGTTCTTAAAGGAATCATATTTAAGGAACCAGTTCTTTAAATATATAATAGGCCTTTAATGCAAGAAAAAAGCCTATAAATGCGAAGAAAAACGTTGACAAGTGATCTAGGATGGGGTAGAATACAAATCTGTGTGACGTTAAACTATGGAGCCGAAAACGGTGTGAAAACACCTGAGTAAGCTACTCTGTCGATCGGATTTCATCACCGGACGGCAGACGAATCGGATAGTCGCGAGGCTGTCTAAAGAAAAAGGAGGAACAAAAGATGAAGAGCTATATGCCAAGCGCATCAACCATTGAAAGAAAATGGTATGTTGTTGATGCTGAAGGACAGACACTTGGTCGTCTTGCATCAGAGGTAGCTAAGGTGTTAAGAGGAAAGAATAAGCCAACTTATACACCTCACATTGACACAGGTGATTACGTAATCGTAATCAACGCTGAGAAGATTAAGGTATCAGGAAACAAGCTTAACGATAAGATCTACTACAGACATTCTGATTATGTTGGTGGACTTAAGAGCATCAATCTTAAGGAAGCACTTCAGAAGAACCCTGTATTCGTTATCGAGCATGCAGTAAAGGGAATGCTCCCGAAGGGACCTCTTGGACGTCAGATGTACAAGAAGCTTTTCGTATATGCAGGACCTGAGCATAAGCAGCAGGCACAGCAGCCTGAAGCGCTCGAGATTAAATTTTAAGGAATGGAGGGTAATCTATAATGGCTAAAGCTTCTAGATTTTATGGAACAGGAAGAAGAAAGAGTTCAGTAGCTCGTGTTTATGTAACACCGGGTAGCGGTAAGATTACAGTAAACAAGAAGGATGTTGAAGATTATTTCGGACTTGAGACACTTAAGGTTATCGTTCGTCAGCCATTCGCTGTAACAGGTACAGAAGGCAAGTTCGATGTATACGTAAACGTATACGGTGGTGGTTTCACAGGCCAGGCAGGTGCTATCCGTCATGGTATTTCAAGAGCACTTTGCGAAGCAGGTGAGGATTACAGACCACTCCTCAAGAAGGCAGGCTTCATTACTCGTGATCCTCGTATGAAGGAGAGAAAGAAGTACGGTCTCAAGGGTGCACGTCGTGCTCCACAGTTCTCAAAGAGATAGTCAGAACAAAAAGACTTCCCCATTTCAGGGGTTCAATGGACTTCCCGATTGTGTATCGGGAAGTCTTTTTTGTTCTGACGACCTCAGTTCCTGAGGTCCCTTCAAGCATAGCTTGAAGGCGTCTCGCTAAAAACAGTCCACCGGACTGTTTTTTTAACGCTCGCGCAGTTTTCAAAGATATAGTAGGGTGACGTTTTCTTACGCCTTCCACAGTTCTCAAAGAGTTAGTTATAGCTTGGATTCGCAACAATACTTTAGCTCATTAAGCTTGAAGGCGTCTCGCTAAAAACAGTCCACCGGACTGTTTTTTTAACGCTCGCGCAGTTCTCAAAGAGATTAAATATGTAGTATTTGTTAATTGCATTGACAATAATGCCGTTATATATAGTATAATAAATAAGACGGAAATGCCATGTGGGGCTATGCCCTTTGGTAATGACTTCCGTTACAATGAATCAAGAAGGGTGATATGTATGAAAAGACGTAATCATGGTTTTACATTAGTAGAATTGATTGTAGTTCTCGTAATACTCGCTATTTTGGCGGCAATCCTTGTCCCTGCATTGCTGGGATTTATTGATCGTGCCAGAGAAAAACAGGAATTGATCAATGCAAAGAATTGTCTTAATGCAGTTCAGGCAGAGCTTTCGGAACAATATGCAAAAAAAGGAAATACACTTAAACCGGGATTTAAACCGGAAAATCTTATAATAGAGTCAAAAAGTAATCAGAATGCAAATACCCCAAACGGTGATGTGAATGCAACAGATACGAATAGTGCGAGAAGAATACTGGAACTTGCTGATCTGAAGGATAATAAAACAAATGGGGCAAAGGATCCATATATTATAATGTTTGCAGTAGGAAGTAATATTTCAGATTCAACAGGTGCAACAAAGCATGATAAGTTTACAGTATGCTATTTCATGTATATGGAGACTAAAGACTCGACTCCGCTTTTTTATTTCGATGGAAGCTGGACCAAGAAACATCCGAGAATTGATGATAAATCAGATCTCATAAATTCTAACAATATAGTTCAGGTAGGCTCAATGAAAGGAAAGAGGATTCAGTATTATATTATAAGCAATAAAACAGGAACAATCGCCGGAAAAAAAGAATTTTGGGATATAGTTAAGAAGCATTACTAAGAGAACTGGAAAACCGAAAAAGTATGTCGTTCACACAAAAAATGTGTCGTTCACATAACGGATATTGACAACAATATGAATTTATTAATATGCTACTAGTGTGAGTTGAATGACATAATTGTGCTCTCCCACAATGTCAAATAACACTAAATACAAATCCCTCGGATAGAAGCGAATCCGAGGGATTTTGTTTTGTCCGGATGGATTGCCGGATAATGGTGATAATATAAGTGATTGTTGCATGTGAATGCAATATAAAGTAAAATAATCAAAGTATTGGTTGAATCCAAGAAGAATATATTAGATTAAACAGGGTGATTCGATAATGGCAAGTCAGCTTTTTGCAGATCTGTATGGCTGCGATGTGACAATATTAAATAGCGAGAAAGATATCAAAGAAATCGCAAGGCGTGTGGTTTCGGATATCGGAGCAGAGATAGTTGAGGAATGTATTCATACATTTGAACCGATCGGAATCACTTACTTTGCTGTTATAACGACTTCGCATTTTTCTGTGCATACCTGGCCCGAATACGGCTATGCGGCAGTGGATGTATTTTCCTGCGGAGAAGAGGTTACAGAGAGAATATCCGAGCTGTTAAAACGAGAATTCAGAGCATCGGATATAAAGGTGCGGCAGGTTGAACGCGTTATAGGCGAAAGACCGGATAAGGAAGGTTAGTGGGCAGATGGGAAAACGAGAATATTTCGTCGGCGATCAGATTAAGGCCGATGGAGATTATTATACAATACTTGGAAAAATAACATTCAGAAATAAAGCCGACAACAAGACTTGGGATGAATACCGCCTGAAGTCGGTTCAATATTCGAATGAGGAACGTTGGCTCTCTGTGGATGAATTCTATAATGAGTATTCGATTTCCAGAGTTGATCCAACAGCGGTTTCGTTGACGGGTGCAATGGGTTATCATCAGGTCGACAGCGGCATTGAACAGGTCATAGCTATCTCCGGAGATGTTGGAGATGTTGTGGTCGGAGATACCGCAAGATTTGAAGAATACGAAGATAATGAAGAAGAAAAAATAGTATCTGTTGAAGATTGGGATGATGGTACAGAGTATTCCAGAGGTTATTATCTGGATCCTTGGGAATTCGGTAAGGATGGCGAGAGCCAGACGATGCAGAGGGTTAAAGGAAATATCGGTAATATAATAACAGGTATCCTGGTCTGCATGATTTTTTTAATCGGTCTTTTGGCAGAGGCTGTTCCGGCACTTTTTGCAGGAAAAAAGAAGATAGAAAATTATGTTAAAAACAACATCAAATATGAATATGTTACATCTATAACCGGAAATGAAAAGCAGAAAGCAAATGTATATTTGTATAAAGAGAGTGCATCAATTGTTTCAAGTCCCGATGAAGATTATCAGTTAAAGGCTTGTGCCGAGGATATAATATCCGGCGTTGAAGGAAATACGGAATCTGTTCAACAGAATACGGAGGATGGCGATAATTCGATAGCTATTCTTACAAAGAAAGAATATTGCATCATATATCGAGGCGAGGATGATAAGATATATGTGCAGGTTTCTAATAGAAAGTATGCATATACATCCGATAAAGAACCGTATCATTCAAGAAGATCAACACATAGATATTACAGAAGGTTCTATCATTCTACGGGATACGGAAGTGATTCGAGTACATACTCGAGATCATCATCATCCTATGAAGGATATTCGGATACGGGGATAGCCTATGACTCAAATAACAGCCTGAATACGTATTCAAACAGTGTAAGACAGACAAGTGCCGCATCGAGAAATTCTTCGGGTGGAGGTCTCAGCAGCGGAAAGTAAATTATAGATTTTTCAGGTGGATACGGCAAAAATCAGCATATAGTAAGGAGAATAAGATAATGGAATTTGTACTTCATGAATTGATCAACATTTCAATATACTCAGTGGTCGGAATAGCACTCATGCTTCTCGGAAGCTTCCTTGTAGATCTCGTTATTCCTTGTTCTTTTCCGGAAGAGATCAAGAAAGGTAATAAGGCAATCGGATGGATTTCGGCGGGAGTGTATATTGCTGTCGGATTTATAATCAAAGCAGCAATTTCATCACCGGGCGAAGTTATTGATGCAATCGAGAACAACCTTGCAGCAGGACTGCTCAGCACTGTATTCTATTATGCTATCGGAGCAATATTCCTTATGATCGGTTATCTTCTTCTTAAGATTATAAACAGAAGATATGATCTTAACAAAGAAGTCGGCGAAGGAAATGCAGCTGCCGGCATCATGGTATTCGGTATGTTTGTAGGACTTGGTCTTGTTATAAGCGGAGTTATCGCATAAAACAGAGGAAATTTCCATTTATGAAAAATTACAGACTTCTGATGCTTACCACGCTGATCATCTCCGGATGCTCTATGGTATATGAGCTGATAATCAGTGCGGTAAGCTCGTATCTTGTAGGGGACAGCACCCTGCATTATTCAATAACCATCGGATTATATATGTTTGCGATGGGAGTCGGTTCCTATCTCTCTAAATACATAAAGAAGGATCTTTTCAACTGGTTCACTAATATTGAGATCGGAGTGGGCGTTTTAGGCGGACTTAGCTCACTTCTTCTTTTTTTGGCTAATCTCTATCTTGAATCCTATGAACTTGTGATGTATGTAGAGATCATCCTGATCGGAACGCTGGTCGGTGCTGAAATACCGATCCTGACTCGGATAATAGAAATGGACAAGAAGAATCTGAGACTCACACTCTCAAATCTCTTCAGTTTTGATTATATAGGTGGACTGATCGGCTCGGTAGCATTTCCGCTTATTCTGATGCCGAAGCTCGGTTTCTTTGCGACGGCTTTCATGGCAGGTAGCTTTAACCTTATATGTGCGACGCTTATAGTGTTCAAGTATCAGGACAGGATCAGAGGATCGCGTTATTACAAGCTGACTACGATACTTCTGCTTGTTCTTATGCTTCTGGGAATGTTTGTTTCTGAGAATATAGGAAATATCATAGAACAGGGACTTTATAGAGACAATGTGATAATGTCTGAACAGACAACTTATCAGAAAATCGTTGTAACGCGTCATAAGGACGATATCAGGCTGTATATCGACGGAAATGTACAGTTTTCTTCCATGGATGAATACAGATACCATGAAGCGCTTGTTCATGTCCCAATGAGCGTGGCATCCGGTCGTTCGGATATTCTTATACTCGGCGGAGGTGACGGAATGGCAGCAAGAGAGCTGCTTAAATATCCGGATACCAACATTACGCTGATCGATCTTGACAGTGAGATGACAAGAATCTGCAGTGAAGATAAGGTCATATCGGAATTGAATGAACATGCACTCAGTTCTGACAGGGTGACCATCATCAATATGGATGCTTATGAATATCTGGAAAAATGCGATAAGAAGTATGATGTTGTCATAGTTGACCTTCCGGATCCGAATAACGAAGCTCTTGCAAAGCTTTATTCAAATGTATTCTATCGTCTGTGCGGACAGGTTCTTAACCCGGGTGGTGTTATTAATGTTCAGTCAACCAGTCCGTATTATGCAACAAAATCCTTCTGGTGTGTGACTAAGACGCTCGAGAGTGAAGGATTTACGGTGGCACCGTATCATCTTCAGGTTCCCGCCTTTGGCGATTGGGGATTTAATCTGGCGGTGAAGAGTGATAATGATTATCTGGTTGATGAAGGTGCGTCATCTGAAGAAGAGGTCATGACGGTAGCGGATTCATCTGAGAATAAAGTTGATTCGGAGTATGCTCCGGTTCAAGGGAAAATTGATATAAGCAGGATTAAACTGGATGAAAATATAGAGACCAGGTTTCTCTCAAATGAGAATATCGCTTCACTCTTTATCTTCGGAAAGGATGAAAAGCCTGCCGATATGAATGATATTGAAATAAATCAGCTTACCAAGCCTGTTATGATACAGTATTATAATGATGCGGTAAGAAACTGGGAATGATAAAACCAAAGGGCATGTACCTGTGGCAGATATCTGAAATGAAAATGAATAATAGCCCGGTATGTTGGGATTATTGTGTAAAAATATAAAGGAGTTAATATACAGTGGAAGATTATTTAGTTCAGGGAATGGCATTTAATAACGAAGTAAGATTCTTTGCGGCGTATTCGAGTAAGATAGTTGAGGATGCCAGGAAGATTCATGATACGACACCGGTCTGTACTGCTGCACTCGGAAGAACGCTCACAGCCGGTGCAATGATGGGAGCGATGCTGAAGAATGATTCGGATCTTCTTACTATCAGATTTAACGGTGACGGACCGGCAAAATCAGTTACGGTTACCGCAGACTCAAAGTCTAACGTTAAAGGAATCATTTCAAATCCTCATGTTGAGCTTCCGGTGCGTGAATCGGATAATCATATGGATGTAGGAAGAGCAATCGGTCACGGAACTCTGTCAGTTATAAGAGACACCGGTCTTAAGGATCCTTATGTTGGTCAGACGCAGATTGTATCGGGAGAGATAGCTGAGGATCTGACGTATTATTTTGCCAACAGCGAGCAGATACCGACGGTTATCGGACTCGGTGTTCTGGTAGAAAAGGATTGGTCTGTAAAACATGCGGGAGGCTTTATAATCCAGCTGCTTCCATTCGCATCAGAGGAAACTATATCCGCTATAGAGGATGCGCTCAGTAAGTTTAAATCCGTAACAGACTATCTGAATGACGGAGAAATCCCTGAGGTGATAATGGAGCGTCTTCTCAAAGACATAGTTATTGAGGATAAAAGACCGATTCAATATAAATGTAATTGTGATCGTAAGAGAGTTACAAAGGCTCTTATAAGTCTGGGTCATAAAGAACTTCAATCAATGATAGTCGATGGAGAACCTGTTAATCTTCATTGCGATTTCTGCGGAAAAGATTACGAGTTCAGTATTGATGAATTAAAGCTTATTGATGAAAATATTTAAAATATTGCTTTACTTTATCACTTTAGTGTGATAAACTGCATAACGTACAAAAATGCTATGCGAGAAAAGAGGAAATACAAATGGAAATGCAAATGGAATTTGTGAGGAAGCTGCCTACACCACAGGAGTTAAAGGAAGAGTTTCCGGTCACAGAAGAGATAAAGAAAATTAAGGAAGAAAGAGATGCGGAAATCGCAGATATCTTTTCCGGAAAGAATGATAAGTTTCTTCTGATAATAGGTCCGTGTTCTGCGGATAACGAAGAAGCAGTAGTAGATTACATGCATCGTCTGGCAGATGTATACGAAAAGGTTAAGGATAAGATATTTATCATTCCGAGAGTATATACAAACAAGCCGCGTACAAAGGGTACAGGCTATAAGGGAATGCTTCATCAGCCGGATCCGGAAGGCCATGAGGATATGCTTGAAGGTCTTGTGGCAATAAGACAGATGCATACAAGGATAGTCAGAGAGACTTCATTTACATGTGCGGAAGAAATGTTATATCCAGGAAATCACAGATATCTGTCTGATCTTCTGTCATATATAGCAGTAGGTGCAAGAAGCGTTGAAGATCAGGAACACAGAATCGTATCCAGTGGTGTCGGTATTCCGGTCGGAATGAAGAATCCTCCGAGTGGAGATGTTTCGGTTATGATGAATGCTATAACCGCTGCTCAGTCACCTCAGGATTTCATTTACAGAGGATGGGAAGTCAGAACACCGGGAAATCCGCTTGCACATTCGATTATGAGAGGATATATAGATGATCTCGGTCACAGCAAGCCGAATTATTATTATGAGAATCTGAAGGCTGTTTATGAAGAATATCAGAAGCAGAATCTGAAGAATCCTGCAATAATAGTAGATACGAATCATGCGAATTCCAATAAGCAGTATCTTGAGCAGATCAGAATAGCAAATGACGTTCTTCATTCAATCAGAAGCTCGTCTGAAATAAAGAGTATCGTAAAGGGACTTATGATAGAGAGCTATATCGAGGACGGAGCTCAGAAGATAGGTGAGGGTATCTACGGTAAATCGATTACAGATCCTTGCCTCGGATGGGAGAAGACAGAGAAGCTGATAATGGATATCAGAGATCAGCTGTAGCATGGAATTTGAAATATCGTACATTTCATATAGTTGAAATAGAAATGATTGAATAATTAAATAAATCGAGCCGTTACAAGTGATATTAAGGTACATATCATATGTGACGGCTCGATTTATTTAGGAAAAATCTATACAATTGTATATCCTTTGCTTACAAGAGATGCTTCAATCTCTGCATATCCTGAAGCCTTCATAACTGCAAGCGGTGTCTTGGAGTCACGGCTGTAGGAAACATAGAGATATTCTATGTTGATATTGATGGATTCAATATCCTTGAGAAGCTTTGTGAGACTTCCTACATCATCGGGAATCTGTACACCGATAACCTTATCTATCTTGCACATATATCCCTTCTTCTGAAGAAGCTCAAGTCCTTTCTCGGGATCTGTGAGCAGCATCCTTGCGATACCGTATTCAGCACTGTCGTTAGTTACGACATTGTAGATGTCTATTCCTTCGCTTGAAACAGTCTCAGTGATGTCCTTCATTGCGCCTTTGCGGTTTTCGGTAAAAACCGATATCTGATTGATCATAATATTCCTCCATTGCCGAAAAAACAAAAAATATATATAATAGCGAGTGACGGATATTCATCTGTCGCTCTTGAATCGACGATTAAGTATATCACATAGTAAATATGATATTCAATAAGCAGTCGTTATATCTGTAACTTATTATGAACGGCATGACAGAATGAGGAATAGCGGATTGAAGAACACAATCGGTCTAAAATCCAACTACATAAATATATTGGAAGAAGATGGTTCTCTCAGTTTCGGAGGCAGCCAGGATTGGGTTGTAAAGGACAGCGAATCCAAAAGGTCGAAGAATAACATTATCAGGGCATTCGGGTGCGGACTGATCAGTGCAGTCGATATTCTGGCATATATTGAAAAAACGGAAAAACAATCTGAGCTGAACGGATTTCATGGTCATCCTGAAGGAGAAGAGTGTACAGATGAATGTATGACTCTGGAAGAATATAGGGAGAGAATAAATCAGTTTGAGAGGATACATTTCCATGTGAGCTATTGGCTGGGAATTCCGGGTACGAGACTTGCGAGAAAAATGAATCGTTTCTTCAGACGAAAGAAGCTGCCTTACAGGGCAAAATGGGGAATGTCCGGTAAAAAGCTTCTTACACGACTTAAGGAAATGCTCGCAGCTGATATTCCTGCTACTCTCGGAATCGGTCCGGGTTTCTTCAGGAAGGACAGGCTGGGGCTTTATGTGATGAAGCTTGATAAGGAAGGGCAATTTGAGTCAGGAAATCTGAAATACAGTCTTAAGAGGAAGGGAACCACTAAGGATCATTATGTTACGGTCACCGGAATTGTAGAGGATGAAGAGAGGACGCTTCTTGAGATTTCTTCATGGGGACGAAAGTATTATATAGATTTCAAAGAATATACAGACTATGTGAAGAAATGTGACAACTATATCTTCAGTAACATTTTGTATATCAGAAGGCTGGAAAATAAATAAACGTGTTATAAAACGAGGGGGTTAAAAGTGGATTTTAAGGAAAAAAAGAGACTAAGTAAGCTTGGGTTTGGCAATAAGCTGCTGATTCTTTTTATGGTAGCGCTGGTAGCGGCATTTGCCTGGGTCATATCGCTTATCGTAAAAAACGGAATTAAGCAGGCGTGGGCAGATAATTGGGGTAAAATACTTCTGATTGTTTTTGCTGAGCTTATCATATTTTTTATAGGAATAGGGCTGGTTTACATAACATCAAAACAGCTCGGTGTAAAATACAGAGCACTTGGCATTTTATGCGGCTGGATTCCTGTTGTGAATCTCGTCGTACTTACAAAGATTATCGGAGTTACCGGTGCAGAGTGCAGTTTTGAAAAGAAAAAGCAGAAACTGAACGAGAAGAGAGCAGATAAGCAGATATGCAGAACGAAGTATCCGATTCTGATGGTTCATGGAGTTTTCTTCAGAGATTTTCAGAATTTCAATTACTGGGGACGTGTTCCGGCTGAACTTGAGAGAAACGGAGCTACTATATATTACGGCGAGCACCAGTCAGCAGCTTCTGTAGCCGACAGTGCGGAGGAACTTGCCGACAGGATAAAGAGTATTGTCAGAGAGACAGGATGTGACAAGGTAAATGTAATAGCTCATTCCAAGGGAGGACTTGATACGAAATATGCTATAGCAAAGCTTGGAATGGATAAGCATGTGGCATCGCTTACAACGATCAATACTCCGCACACAGGATGCGAATTTGCCGATTATCTTTTGGGAAAAGCTCCGGAAGGTCTTAAGGATAAGGTGGCAAAGGCATATAATTCGGCTCTTAAGAAGCTGGGAGATAAAAATCCGTCATTCATTGCAGCGGTATCCGATCTTACGGCATCTGCATGCAGAAGGTTGAATAATGAGATAGGTGGATTCGATTACAGAAGACATGGCGTTTATACCCAGAGTGTCGGCTCCTGGATGAAGGAAGCAGGGAGCGGCGCATTTCCGCTTAATATGTCATATCTGCTTGTTAAACATTTTGACGGACCTAATGATGGATTGGTCGGAGAACCGTCGTTCCATTTCGGAGAGAATTATACATTTCTGGAAAACAAGAAGTCTAAAAGAGGAATATCTCACGGTGATATGATCGATCTTAACAGAGAGAATATCCCGGGCTTTGATGTCAGAGAATTCTATGTTCAATTGGTAGCAGATTTGAAGAAGAAGGGGTTATAGCCCGGAAATCAGCTTTGAGAATCTGTGTATAAACAAAAAAACTAAATGATATGGGGGAGTATAAATGACAGTCAGAAGGCATTACTATATATCAGGTTTTGTACAGGGAGTAGGATTCAGATATAGAGCATATCATGCGGCACGTGGACTCGGTCTGACTGGATTTGTAAAGAATCTGTATGACGGACGTGTTGAAATGGAAATCCAGGGAGATCAGGAACTTATTCCGAGGATGTTTGCGGAAATTAATTCAGGACATTTTATCTATATAGAAGATATGGATGTCAGCCAGATTCCGATAGTGGATGATGAGAGCGATTTTGTGGTTGCATAGAAAATAAAAAGTCAGTTTACTTACATACAGCAGGTAAACTGACTTTTTGATTTATTGTTCGTAAATTCAGATTAAAGCATATGAGCTCTTATATCATCTCCCGAGAGTGGTGAAAGCTGGGCAGGAGCTACATCAAATACTGTTCTTGCACCTGACTGACCATCTTTGTTCATACGATATACGGCTCTTGCATATGCAGTAAGAACAGAACCTGTAAATTCAGGGTTTGAATCAAGAGTAAGCTTGTATTCGATGACATGCTTCATAGAGCCGTCGCCTGTTGAACCGCTGTAGATTACGGAACCTCCGTGTGGAAGACCGCTGTGGTTCTGCTTCATTTCTTCCTCGGAAATGAAATTAACAGTTGTATCGTAATCAGCGAAATAGTTTGGCATAGTTTTGATCTCTTCTTCGATGCGTGCCTTGTCTGCACCATCTTCAGCAACTACATAGCAGAGACGTGTATGCTTTTCACGAGTTGTAAGTTCAGGGTTCTTACCCGATCTTACTGCTTCAAGGGCAGCATCTACAGGTACTGTATACTGACGTGCATCCTTAACACCGTCGATTCTTCTGATTGCATCGCTGTGGCCCTGGCTTACTCCTTTGCCCCAGAATGTATATGCCTTTCCGCCCGGAAGTACTGACTCGGCATAGAGTCTGTTCAGTGAAAACATTCCAGGATCCCATCCACAGGAGATAAGTCCGACCTTTCCTGATGCTTTTGCAGCAGAGTCTACATTTGCAAAATGTACAGGGATGTTTGCGTGGGTATCGAAACTGTCAATCACGTTATACATAGCCGCATACTTCGGAGTCATCTGAGGCAGGTCTGTTGCACTTCCTCCACAGATGATAAGGACATCAATGTCTTCCTTTCCTTCATCAAGAACTTCTGTCGATACGACCTTTACGCCCGTTACTGTCTTAACAGATGCAGGGTCACGTCTTGAATAAACAGCAACAAGTTCCATATCGCTGTTATGAAGAACAGCCTGTTCCACTCCGCGTCCGAGATTTCCATATCCCAGGATACCTATTTTAATACTCATCTTAATATCCTCCATGATGATAAAATCAAAATTAGACGACAGCAAATTGCTATAATCCAGATTATTTTAACACAATAAAAATATATTTATCAAGAAAGTTTTAAAAGGGCAAAAATCGCGTATAAACGGGTGTTAAATGTGTTGTAAGTGCGAACTGAAAATTGACATAAATCAAATTTTGATTTTTGGAGTTGTACAAAACAAACAAAGAAATTGATAATTGTTTGTATAAATGGCTAAAGGAAATTGTAAAATGTGCTGAAATTTGGAAAATGACAAGAAATGGTTTGAATTATGTATACTGAAACTGTATATTATGTATACGTGAAACTAGGGCTACTATGCCATTAAACCTATTATGAAGATTTTATTTCCATAATATGCAGTTTCGGCCTGCATTTAATTATAAATTATAAATAGGTAAACAGTTATAAACCGATGAGAGAGGGAGTATTTAAAAATGGAGAAAAGAGGAAAAGGGTTTAGTATAAGGAGATTTATTGCATTCCTTATGACTTTTGCCATGGTGCTTTCGGTTATTCCGAGCAACCTCAAGGTACATGCGGCACAAGGTGAGTCATATCCTTTCACAATCAATTTCTATAATGTGGATGGAGTGACTCCGTATACGCCGGAATCAGGAGAAATATCTGATGATTATTTTGCAGTAGTAAGCCTGATGGATTCAAACAACGAACCTAAGGCATACGGTATTTGCGAGCTTGGTGACCTTTCGGGAAATTCTACGATTAATAGATCGGTAGATAAATTCTATGATATGTCAATGAGGGAAGCGTATTATGTGGATTTTGATGATCCATATAATTGTCCTCCGGAATTTACAGAAAGTATAAGCGGTTATACTCCTGTAGTACGTATCTTCAAGGACTACGTTTCGAATGACAATAAGGTTAATACACTCGGTTATGATCAGATTTTTGCAAGTTGCAGTCAGACTGTAAAAGGATTTGCATTTATGCAATCAACCGGTAACGGTGTAATTAATTTGCAGAAGGCAGAAGATAAGTTATTTAATTTTAATCTTATTAACAATGTCGGCAGTGGGATTGATTTAAGTGATTCAAATTTATATCTTGCAGCTAAGCTTAATCATACAACAGGAACTCCGATATATTTTCTTGAGAAGCTTACAAGCATACCTGCAGACGGAGAGGTTATTCAGGTTACAAATGATAAGTGGTTTTATTCTGAAGACAGACCTGTAAATGAGAATGATTACTATACAGGTAATGAGGCATCTATAGAGGTTTCGATTGTTAGGGCTAAGGGAAATGATTTAAGATTAAATGATTTCATAAATAATAGCCAGAATACTTGTGTGACAATAGGAAACGGAAGTACAGTTAAGAATTCAACGGTTACATATGGTTCGGACAGATATAATTATGATCCGTCAAATGATTATTTTGATATTACATTCAATAGTATCCAGGTAAGTCATGATTACAGTTATGAGGATGTCCTCGGTGATGCACTCTATTACGGTGTTGTCGGAAAGAATATGGCTCACAACGGCCATTCTCAGACAAATATTGCAGCAGTAAATTTTACATCAAATAATTCTGATGTTCTTGAGTCAAATCTTGCAGGTGATCCGCCTTCATCGGCACCTGGAAATTTTATAATCGAGAATTTCGGCGATAATACAAGTAAGCTGAATATCGGTGTTAAGACCTATAGCTCAGCTGATATTTTCATGCCTGATTATGATAGCAGACTTGATGATAAGTCCGGCAGAGCTGTTAAAGGTCAGGGAACAGCTCCGAGTGTTCAAAGCATTATAGACGGAGTTATGTCAAGATCGGCTGACATGGCAGCACATCCGGCTAATTATGTTGTTAACTCGACAGATGGAAGCGGTAAAGTTTTCATAGATACTACAGGAATGGGTTCTGATTCTACAATCTACATTACAGTAGATGGTGTGGATGATCCGGTCTATAAGGCACTTACCACACCTGATGGTTTTAATGTTAAGACAGAGCCGAATCAGCTTGTAGTAGTAAATTTTAAGAATATTCCGGGTGTTAAGGTTGAAAGAATTTGCGTTGACTGCGGAGATACAGAGTACGGCGGTGGATATTATAATACAACCACCAACTGGACAAACCCTGATGATGAGCAGAACAGAAAAGCAGATCTTGCAACAAGGCATGTAGTACTTAACCTTACAGGTGTTAAGGAACTGCATATGATCAATACTGGTGCAATCTTTATTATGCCTGAAAAAGATTCTCAGGTTTATGCAGGTGGTTCATCATGCGGATGGGTTGTTGCTGCTGACAAGGTTGAAGTAGGAACTAAGAATGGTGAGTTCCACTTCGTATATGGCGGAATGGCAAATAAGAATCATGCAGACCTTCAGATAATCAAGGTTGACGCCAATACAAACAGTCCTCTTCAGGGTGCGGTATTTGAATTGTATCAGGGCCCTGCAGGTGGCGGAAATGAGAATCTTAAGAAGATAGATGAAGCAACAACAGATAAGAACGGTAAGATCACATTTAAGGATCTCGGTGCCGGACGTGATTACTTTGTAAAAGAGATTACAGCACCGGATGGCCACGTTCTTACCGATAGTGAAATGATTCCTGTTGAGCTTGTTAAGAAGAGTAATGAAGACGGTACATATACTGTAACTGTAAGCTCAATCACTGTAAAGAACGAGCCAAATGCTATCATTATTCATAAGGTTGATGAAAATGGTAAGGAACTTGCGGGTGCAAAGCTTAAACTTACAGGTTCAAATCTTGATCTTGTTCAGCTTGATCCGAAGGCTACTTCATCAGCAAACGGTCCTACTCAGCGTAAGGACAGTATTACATGGGTATCAAGAGCCGATAAGCCTCTTACTGTTAAGGGACTTGTTGACGGAACATATAAGCTGGAAGAGATAAGCTCTCCTTCGCCTGAATATGCAATAGCAGCCCCTATAACAATTACTGTATCCGGTGGTGTTATTACATCAAGCAGCAATGCATTTGACGGAACAAAGAATCCAGTTGAAATTAAGATGGTTGATGAGAAGCAGGAAGTACAGACAGGAACCCTTTCGGTTTCAAAGAGTATTGATGAGTCTCAGATTCCGGCAATTAATGAAATATTTAAAATTAATATTAAGCTTACGGATTCTGAAGGAAAGTTATATTCGTTAAGCGGTACTTATGGTGACATAACATTCGAAGACGGCAAAGCAACACTTTATATCCAGAATGGAGAGACAAAGACAGCTACAGGTCTTCCTGAAGGAATCGGCTATGTGGTTACTGAAGAAGAAGCAGCAGACAGTAACTACACATTCAGTGATTCGAAAAGTACAGGACTTACAGGAACTATATCAAGTACTTCTGCATCTTCAGCAGTTGTTGTAAATGAAAGAAAGCTTACAAATGTAAAGCTTACAAAGAAACTCGCAAATGAGGAAACCGGTGATGCAGATAAGGCATACAGCTTCACTATAAAACTTAAAAAAGAGAAAGTAAACGGTACATTCGGAGATGTTACATTTACTGATGGTATAGCAAAGGTTTCAATCACTCCTGCAAATAAGGATAATGTTTCATTCCAGATTCCTATGGGAAGCGAATATGAAATCGTTGAAGAAAGTACTGACGGATTTGAGGTTTCATCACAGAATGCAAGCGGTACAGCAGGTACTAGAGATATCAATGCTACATTTACAAACAAGAGAGCTGAAGTAGGCGATATTAAGGTTACAAAGAAGGTAACAGGCGATACAACAGATGTTTCTTACAATGCAGATGAGAAGTATACTGTAGCAGTTATGTTAAAGCCGGCAGCAGGCAAGGACCTTTCAGGTGTTAAGGTTACTCCTTCAACTGCAACAGTATCCGACAAATTAGGATGGACAGAATATAAGGCAGAAATCAAAGCAGACGAGTACATCCAGATTACAAACATACCTGCAGATACAGAGTATCAGGTAATAGAGGATGTTGATTCACTGAATGACGGATATGCATTCAATAGTGTTACATATCCAAGTGAAACACATAAGATTGTTAATAAGGCAGTTCAGGATGTAAAGGTAAATAATACTTATACAAAACCTGTTGGAGATATTGTTATCAGTAAGACAATAAGCGGTGCTCCGCTGAATAAGCTTGAGAAAATCAGCTTTACTATAACTGATGACAAGAATACTCCTGTTGACAGCATACCTGACCTTACATTTAGTAATGTAGGTGATGGCCCTAATATGTGGCATAAGGTTTCATCAGAAGGAAATGTAGAAAAGTATGAATTTACAGTAAGAGATCTTCCTGCAGGAAAGACATATTATGTTACTGAGCAACTTGACGGACATACATCTGAGTATGCTCTTAAGTCAAGCGTTAAGAAAGGATCTGCTGAAGTAACAAAGGGTACTCCGGCTGCAATCGATCTTTCAGATGAATACGAAGAAGTTACTAAGCCTGGTAAGATCGTTATCACAAAGACCTTTGGTGGTCCTGTTGTGGAAGCAGATAAGAAAACTCTTGCATTCGTAGTACAGAAGGTTGGCAGCAGTGACAGCAATACATACAAGCTTGCAGATTTCGACTACGATGCTTCAACAGGTATTTATACCAAGGAAATCGTTGTAACAGAAGATGGAAACTATACAGTAACAGAAACAAATTATAATGAAGCAAGTGGTGTAGCGGTAGAAGTAAGTTATAAGATTGACGGCGGAACAAAGACTGTATCCGACGTAGCTACTGTAACTATTACAAACGGAAATACAAAGGAAGTTGAATTTAATAACGAGTATCCTGATAAGGTAGGAAAGCTTGTTATCAAGAAGACCTTCGGCGGCCCTGTAGTAGAGGCGGATAAGGAAACACTTTCATTCGTAGTAACAAAGGTCGGAGATACAACAGGAACAACATATAAGCTTGCGGATTTCAATTATGATTCAACAACAGGTGAATACACCAAGGAAATCGAACTTAAGAATGATGAACTTGGAGATTACACAGTAGTTGAGCAGAATTATAACCAGTCAAGTGGTGCGGCAGTAACTGTAACTCATAAGATCGGAAATAATACTGAGAATGGAGCAACTGCTACAGTAACAGTAGGCGAGAAGGGCGAAACAGTTGAATTTAATAACGAGTATCCTGATAAGGTAGGAAAGCTTGTTATCAAGAAGACCTTCGGCGGCCCTGTAGTAGAGGCAGATAAGGAAACACTTTCATTCGTAGTAACAAAGGTCGGAGAGACAACAGGAACAACATATAAGCTTGCGGATTTCGATTATGATTCAACAACAGGTGAATACACCAAGGAAATCGAACTTAAGAATGATGAACTTGGA